>Ga0209700_105183_pt1 | contig 22335 bp, 14 predicted proteins | sample SiratroredBW_FD_187528 | JGI IMG/M metagenome (GOLD analysis project Ga0209700, IMG submission 187528) | Root nodule microbial communities of legume samples collected from California, USA - Siratro red BW (SPAdes) (version 2) | ecosystem: Host-associated > Plants > Roots > Nodule | place: USA... | reverse complement strand
AAATATAAAAAAAAAAAAAAGCTGTTTCTATTTATTTGAATATATGTTTTCCAAACAAAGCAAATAAGTTTCAAAGAACCTTGTTAACTGTAGTTGATGACCAATTTTCTTGTTCAGAATATAAATAAAAAATATATTTTCTCAAAGCAAACGACTACTTTCATGAAAATATATATAAAAAAAAGTGATATTGAAAATATGGCAAAAAAAAGAAATAAACTTGCAGGTATAATATAAGTGTCGGCAATTTCACGAATTTTTGTTTCAAATAACTTATTTTACATATTTTATCTCTCGATTTACAACATGTCACAAATAGATAATAAATAGATAATAGTTTTGAATTGATAATAAATAGATATATTAAAATACCTTTTTAAGACCATGACAGTTTTCACACGTCACTACTTATCCATGAAGGTGCTTAAAAACAAATATTCTTAGTTTATTTCAAAACTCTTAAAAAAGTTAAATCTTTGAGATTTAAGGAAAACTTCACCTGAAGTCAAAATTCAACATATTTCGTAAACTAAGACACAAAATTTTCAAAAGAAAATGAAATTAAACTTGCAAGATTGCATAATTTGGAAGATAGAAAATGAATAAACATTAGAGCAGCAATTATTAGATCTTCAGCTTTTTCATCAAACTTTTAAAAAATTTACAAGTACCAAAACTCACAACATCATTTCTACCACAATCATCGTAGCAAATTAGAGCAGCTTTTTTTCCCCTTTCTCTGTAAGCCACAAGTTGAAACCGCACTTTAACTTTTCCTTTTGCAACCATTGTTACCTTATAGTGTATATACATGTTTCAATTTACAATTTTTCCTAAGGGAAATTTTAATCATCCTTGCTGATTCTTGCTACAATTGTAATTATTGAAACAGAAATACTGTATTAAATAGAGATGTTGGTGATATGATTGATTAAGGAGAAAGTTTAGAAGCATTAGATTTTGTTGTGAAGAATGATGAAGTGAGAATAATTAGGGAATAGGGAAGGGACATTTTGGTTGCAGCCTTAACCAAAAAGAGCCAAACAGAGCAAGGTGATTGTGCACCAAAAGTGGGATCTAGCTATGACTAGCTTTGTGGGTGTTGTTGTGGTACTGTAGGAAGGGTCACATAGTACAGTGACTGCACACTGAATGGAGAAAAGGAAACAAAGCAATTTGCTTCCTAAAAGACACTGAAACATTATAATTATTTTCCGACACATCAAGTGAATTTCATCCTTTGCACTCTCAATTTCCGACCCACCGTTTATATTATTCACTCCACACTTCTCTACTCATTCCCCATCCCCACACCATTCCTTCCATCTCCCTAATCAACATCGAGTTTAAACCTTTATTTTAAACTCAACCAGAAAGTTGATAAAAAAAATCACAAAATTAATTTCTTAAAAGTTTTAGATTCAATCTAATATCAATTTGAGTATGTATCATTTTTATTCTTGTTTAATCTTTTTTTTTTTAATTTTTTAACAAGTGTTATCCTCAGACAACTACAATTTAAAGTACTTGTATTTGAAAATACTTCTTCTTAAGAAAATGTGTAACAATATGAAAGAGAGACACTTGAGGGAGAGATTGTTAGCAGAAGCATAAAAAAGTTGCATTTTTTTTCATTTTTTACGAAACAGGTGTAAATTTGTTTTACAAGAACGGATAAGTCGTGTCATTGTTACACGACTTTAAGCAAACGCATAATGAAAAAAAATAAAACTAAAATTGTGCTAACATGACACGACTTCAGATCTATTTTTTATACTGAAGTCGTGTCATCTTAACACAACTTCAGTTCTATTTTTTTTCATTAAAATTGTGCCAATGAGATAGAAATTCTTCAGTTGAAGTCGTGCTTCCGTGATCTAACCTACTAATTTTTATAAAAAAAAAAAGAAAATTGTACCAATTTTGTACAAAATGAAAAAAAATACACCTCTTTTGTGCTTTCGTCGAGCTTCTTACATATTTAAGTTTCAGTTTAAATTTAGTTTCACATTGAATAAAAATGAAAAAGTTGAGTGAATGTAAATGAAAAAGTTGAAAAATATATAAAAAAGAAAAGTAACAAATCTAATACTTTAAAGTTTTGAATTAAAGGCAGGATAAATTTCTTACGAGTCTGACTCGTTTTTATTGATTTTTCCAATATTTTTTCTTCGATTTTCCCATATATTTCTCACCAATGTAAAGGATTATTCAAGCATTGTGTTTAGAGTTAAAAATGAATAGCTTGGAAGTGGAGATAAAATGATGATAGTGGAAATCTTGATTTGCAATTGAGATGTCTGACATAGATGTTTGTGGTGAGGACAAGCATATATTCTTATTGAGTTGTGTGGGAGCTTCCAAGCATGCCTTGAAGCAAAAACTTAGTTGTTGTATGGGCAATTTTTGACTCCTTTGGAGCCCCTAACATGGGGCATCTATCCAATCTGTCACCCAATATATACTGATATTGATAAATGCAACACCATAACTAAAACCACCATGTGCATGCCTCTGCACATCTTTTATACCCATCTTTTGCCACTCTCATTCATCACGCGTCCTTGTCCCAACACCACTCTCTCTATGTATATAAAGCTTCTGTTTCATTCACCTTTTCTATCACCCGGATTCATCTTCCAAGTTTAACTTTTTACATCACTTTCAAGTGAAAATTTACCATCATAACTGCTTAATTATGTTGCAGCTTACACTTTCATTCCTTGTTAGAGATTTATGAATGAATTCTCAGTAAAAGATGAATCAAGAAAATCAGTGAGTGCTTAATATTTTTTTTAACTTGTTTTGAATCTAACTAAAATAAAAATAAGATATGTGTATACCAAAATAGAGTTAATTCATGTAAGTAGTCAAACTTGATAAAATGACACTTGTAACATCTTTTTATGAGTGTTAAATCTTATTAAATTTAACAAATTTTGGAAAATAAATCAAATTTACATATTTTCGCATAATTTTAAAATTAATTGGTATTCCATTGCTCCCATTTATTTTAATACATTGGATTACATATTTACAAATATTTGAATTATTTATAATGTAATATATAGTACATATAACATCATCAACTTCGTCAGTTTGATTCATATAATTTAATATTTATAGAAGTTACATTGAATACGTCATTTGACAAGTTGTAATATCTTATTTGTGTTTTTCTTTTTATGTTGAACATTTTAATTTGTGTGTGCAACTATTTTTTTAAATTATTTATAAAATCGTGTGATTGTAGATATGCATGATTTATTTTTAAAATATTGTATAAATGAAGTGTGTGCATGAGATATAATATAATAATAATAAAAAAAAAGTTGTGGCTGAAGAGTGAAGAGCATGATTTTATAATTTGCAAACAAACAAACGACCACGTTTCTGGAAATGAATATATTTGATTGCAATTTGTGGTGAATTTTGCAGTTAGAGTTTGGGTTTGGATTATATTTAAGTTTTTCTCTAATGCTTAGGAACACAACGATGTGAAGGGCGGGCACACTAAATAAATATGACGAATTATTTTATATTCATGAATATTTGTATTTTTTTAAATACGATTATTTTATTTTTTTTTAAATATAAACAAACTGCATAAAAAGTATAAATGTAAATAAAAATAAATTTTTGAAAAATAAATTTAATTCCATGATCTAAATAGCATACATAAAATTATAAAATTAATCTCTAAATAATTATTTAGTTAATAATATTTTTGCACCAACATTATTGAAAAAATAAAAAAAAATAATTAAGTATTGATATAAAATTTTAGCAATTGGACAATTATTGTTTCTATGAGATTTTTTATTGTTTCTCAATTATTAATAAATTAATTATAAATAATTTTATAGTTAAAATAATAAGATAATTTTGTCTTATTAACTTTTTTATTTATTTAAGTCACAAGTAATTATTGTTTGTACTAAATAATATCATTTTTTCTTAATGATTTGAGACTTTAGTAAGATAATTCTTTTTTACTCTTGAAACTTTCGATGTTTAAGTAACAAATGGTATCTCAAGTAATGAAAAGTCTAAATTTGTGGTGATGTTTTAAAATTTGTTGGTTTATATACGAAGTCACGTTATTTAAAGAAGAGAGTGATACTTGAATGAGAGAGGGACTCAATGTTAATTGTTGCAAATAATTTTTTTCTGTATTATGAAATAATATCAAAATATAAAATATGTATGTAGGTGTGAGATATATATGTGATATGATTGATTGAGATACATATCTAATAAATATATATGATTAAAATGTCTACATAATGAATATACATTATGATATACATGTTATATATTGTGTAAATACTTAAGATTGTTTCAATTTAAGGTTTCATGTTTAAATATCATGTACGAAGTTACGGTCAACGTTGATAATAATTGTAGCAGACTTATTTCATCGAATTTAAATATGATTGTTTCTCATGGAAAAATACATGTAATTTAGACATATTTACATTTTGTAAGGAGCAAATTTATTTTGCGAGGAACATATTTACCGTAACAATTTTACTAACTCTTTTTTATTTTTTTTAGGAATTTACATTATGAATGTGGTGGTTTCAGAAGTGAATTATTGGGCCACACCGTTAACAGGGCCACTAGGCTTTCTTCTTATTTGGTTGGACAAGAAAGCCCCTGTCAGTAATTCAAAATGACGATTAGGGGACTGACTTATGAGAGTGCACAAACACTGCTTTCTTTTTCCAAACTAAAAATATATTTATGATTTCACTAATTTCAATCAGCATTTGATTCCTCAGTAGATGCATGCATGTGTCCCAAAATCTTCCAAAATAATACTTGAAACTGAACCCAGTTACCTCTTAATCCTTTATATAACCCATCAAAATTTAATTTATTAAAATTAACAAAAATAGTTTATTAATCAATAATGTCATAAGGGTACGAAATATTGCATTTTACTTGCAAAAATTCAATAATAAATTAAATAAAATTAACAATTGGTATATCTAAAATAAATCTATCTCTTCTAATTGAAAAAAGAAACTACATTTATTTATAGACAAAATTTAGGTGTATTTCCACAAGTGTCTTTGTTGTTGTTGAATACTAAAAGTTATTAATTAGTATAAATAGTCTAACACTTACAACTAATTCCTAATTACACTAAATTCTCAAACTAGAAATTTAATTACCTCCATAGATCAACTTGAAAATTGAATTTATTTTTCTTTTTCTTTTTTTTGATCTTTATGCTCCCTACACCAATGTACCCTAATTTTGAAGGGAAGTTTTCAACATTTTCCTTTGTTTTGTCCTTTGAGAAGCTTTATGAAGATGTTGAATCCATTATGGAGAGATATTGCCTAGTTGTCTAGGACACTAGCATGTCCACACAACGGGGAACACTGTAAATATTCCCTCCAACCATGTCCATTCTCGTCATTCTCCCACCACCTTCTCTTCATCTACACACCAAATAAATACTCAAACCTCTACCCTATCACACACACAAAACTACATGGAAAATTCATCATTATCTTCTTCTTCAAACTCTTTATATCGAGAGTGTCTCCGCAATCATGCAGCGAGTCTAGGCAGTTACGCTACAGATGGTTGCGGAGAATTCACTCTCGATATAGACTCTTCTTCTTCCTCACTTCAATGTGCAGCATGCGGTTGTCACCGCAACTTCCACCGCAAAGTGACGTGTCCAGTTGCGGTGGAAGGTCTGGCTGCCGGAGGAGGAGGAAGTGAAGACATGATGGAGTATTCTGGAGGAGATGTTGGGAGAATGGAGGTGGGGGAGAGGAGCAGCAGGAAGAGGTTCAGGACAAAGTTCAGTGCGGAGCAGAAGGAGAAGATGCTGGGTTTTGCAGAGAAGCTGGGGTGGAAGCTGCAGAGGAAAGAGGTGGATGATGAGATAGAGAGGTTTTGTAAGAGTGTGGGAGTGACTAGGCAGGTTTTCAAGGTGTGGATGCATAACCATAAGAACAACTCTAACTCATCTAATTCTTCTGCTAATCTCTCTTCTCTCACTCAGTGAAACCTCCTCCTTCTTTAGTTCACACCATAACTAGGGCTTTTCTTTTCACTCTCCAACATGAACTCAGTATTTTCACAAGCTTGGATCCTTTGAACAGGTTAAGGTTGTTAAATATGTTGTTTTTTCAGAAATTGATGAGTGTTAGAAGGGAGAGGATGAAGAGATGAGAGAGGATTGAGAGATGTATCTTCTTACAATTGCTTTAATTTTTTTTTTTTTTTTAAGTTGAGGTTTGGATGTAATAATTTTGTAATCTAAATCTTGTTGCATGTGTTAGTATAAATTTGTTTTTTGGTTTTTTGTGAGTTTTTTTTGCTTGAAGAAGGAGAAGATTCATGTATGTGAAGTAATATAGAGCACAGTAGAATAAAAGGTATGAAACAAATAAAACTGTTGATAAGGCGAACATTTATCACTTCATTCTGTGAATTGACTGTGGTAGAATCTTGGATTTATATTAGTTGTGACTTGGATTTGTTTTTCAGATTTTTATGTTTGACTTGTATTAGTAAGTTAATTAAATTTTACTGAAAATAAATTCTGAAATTAGCAGTTTTTTCTCTTAATACAGATTTTGTTTCTCAAAAAATGTCACTTGACTGCTTCACAGTTTTATTTTTCAGTGGTGAATATATGGGCTAATTCCCTTTTATGTTTTTCTAGATGTGAAGTTATATCTTTTAAATTAATAGTATATTTTGCTACTTAACTATTATCATTTCTTTTATTTTATTATTTATTCTATTCATGGTGCTTTTAAATTTTTACATATTTTATCGACTTGTTACATTTTTAAAAACATAGTTTTATCATGAAATTTTGCAAAATAATAAAGTCAATTTATTTTTTGACATCGTTACGAATTTAATGGACCAACAAACTGCATGAAAATTGAAAAGTTTGATGGTAAAATACGGAAAATAAATAAATACTTAGATAGCAAAATAAATAGGAAGATTGAATGATGAAATGAGTAATCAAGTCTATTTATTAATATTTGACCACTGAACTTTATACAAATTACTTAACCCTTCAACCACCACTAAACTAAATTTAGTAGGTTTAAACAGTGATTATTTACTTTAACTTTTCTTTTCTTTTTGTAATATAATTAATTATAAGAGTTTATAATAAGGTAAGCTTGACATAATTTTGTGAACCCAACCAAGTTAGTTCATTCGATATTACTAATTAATTTACTATGAAATTTGTCTCCTTCCTTTTTTGCACCAAATTATCTATTACTGTACCATCTACACAAGGAAAAAACTTTTTTGAAACAATAAATGAAAGTAAAATATGAATTTATTTTTGAAATTAATACCATCGGTCATATTTATATTTATATATAGAAGAGCTCAAATTATATTGATATATTTTTTTAGTAAATTTTAGCTTGTTTAATACTTTTTAATTAATTGTTTTTTGAAATTCAATATTAAATTAAAAATCATTTTACATAAATTGTGTGTATATATATAAATTTTATATTAATATAAAATTAATGTATTTTTTATATAGATAACGAACAATGTAATGTATAATTTTTAAAATATATTAAAGTATGAGTTATTTGATATGAAATTATAATTCAATAATTGGATTGATAATTTTATTTTATAACATTGTTGATTGTTTAATATTTGGTAAAACTTATGTTAATAATTTGGTTATTATATATATACACCAAGTATTATATTATTAATAAGATTTTTTTATTAAACTTTATAAAGAATAAAAATAAAAATACTATAATAATCAAATAAATCTTATTTATATGTTTTTTAACATTATATATTATGTCATATATATAAATTAATATTAAATGGCTTTAGATTAATATAAATGTTATAGACATTTAAATAGACAAAACTTTCCATCGAAACATAAGTTTTAGAAATACATTATTCAATTAAAAGTTATTGAATAGTGTGTATTTAAAATATGATTTTCTCAATTCTTGAAAATAGTGTTTTTTAACAAAATAATCTTTTAAATATAATATTTTTTGGGCGCAGACACTTAAAAATGACGAAAGAAAATTGGGACCGGTATAAAATAAATTTAAAAACTAATTTTAAAAAATATTAGGATTAATTGAAATTGTAAAAATTCGTCAAAAACAAATTTGAATATATATAATCGATTATGATTAATCCATTACTGTGTATACGTATTAAAATTTAAGATTACCAATTATCCAATCCTCATACATTGCTGAGTTCTAATATATTATTTATATACTTAAGCGTTAGTCCTTTTTGGGAATGGAATTTGATTGACATGCCAGCTGTTTAATTTTATTTATAATTTTATTTATGTAAAATTATTAAAATCCGCACAACTAAATTAATGTTTATATTCAATATAACTTTATTAGAGTTTGAACATAACTAAATTGATACTATAGTATCATTTTAGAGTTTATTTTTCATAAACTATTAAACTCTTTCACTCAAATCAAGAAAAATAATTAACTATTCTATTTCCAATATAATTTTAAATAAGTTACTAATTATATCTCTTTCAGGTTTATCCCTCTAAGCAATTTTCAATACACAATAAAAAAAAGTTATATTATCCTAAACTTCAAAAAAATAACATAAAAAAACAAATTTTCCCTAAAAATAAGATTATATCAAAACATAAATAACATTTTAAATAAATTATTATTTGTAAAGTAATTATAAAATGAATACTCTTGCTGTGAATGAAAATCTATGAATTGAGGGCAACATAAATATTTTTTACACATTGTAATGAATACTTTCTACTCATTTTCATTTCTGATACATACATGTAAAAAAATAAAAAAAAATAAAAAATACTCCTTATCATTCTAGTTATCAGAAAGAAAGAAAAATCATATCAAAGTTTTGCAGCTTGAAGCAACCAAGCAGTGAATGAATTGAAGAGGCTTAGAAGGCAATGATTGAATCTCTTAACTGTTGCATTCTGTGTTGATCACATTATTAATATGAAGGGTAGGACTTAAATGTCTGTCAGATGAATAGGTGGTGGTAAAGAATCTTTTGCAGAACTTTCATGGACCACATTCTGACCCTTATGGATTCAAATTTACCTTCCTTTGTACGCAAATCCAAAGACAAATTCAAAGGGATCTTCAGCTCCCTTCTGCCACAAGAAATCAAGTTAGAATGACAAATTAAGGTTAATGGCTCCCACCCCTTTATAACTTAACCATGTGAAACTGATTTGTTTTTTTAAGTCAGTGCAGAAATTTTTTTCATGGTTTGAAGTCACTCATAGTGATGTGACACTAATGTTGACTTGAGTAGTTTTCAAAATAGTACCTTTTGGAAATCTTGGTATATTTGTAAGTTTCTGAGTGTAAATGACCAAGATTCAAAGTTTATACCAGTTGATTAAGATTCAAAAAGGGTATTTTATGATTGAATAGTGATGTTAAAATGAGGCTTAAAAAATCAAACTTTCTAATGATATATTTCAAAAGTTATATCTATCATCAATTATATAACATAGATTCAATGACCCTTATGAAAATTGATGATCTTGAGTGTGTAACAGGCAAAAGGGTATGAATGAAAATGAAGTTTAAACATATTTGCATGGCTAGAAGAAGGCCATAGACAAGACCATCGTTTAGGTGAAACCACCTGGCATGTTGGCAGTACTGAGGTGGTGCTCTTGCAATTAGGGACAAAGGAAAAGACAGCACATGCACTCCCAAATTGCAACCTAACCACAAGATGTTCAGAGGTTAATTCTCACTTTACATATAAGCCAACTTCCATTACTGCCACACATTCATCTCTTTTCCAATGGAGTTTTCTACAAAGAGGGTATCCTATATGCTCAACAACTTGTGGTTGGTTTTGTTCCTCTCACTTCATGAAAGGTGTACCTTCCCAGGATAACAATAAGTTTTTAAGCTTCCTTAAAATATATAAATTACTTTCATATTTCCATCATTCTTGTATGTATAAAAAAAATCAGACGTGTGCCTATTGTATCAGTCTCATGTTGCTACACAAACTCTTATTCTCTTTATCAAACAATTAGGTAATGAAAAATGTAATCTCTAAAATGAAGCTCTAATAGGAAAGTAAAAGTGTCAATTTTAGATTAAATCTAATGGGATATATGGAGATTTGAAGCATCTAATAAGAGTGTGAGAAAAAAAAAACTCTATGGTGTAAGGACATAAATAAGATATGTGGTGGGAAAAGTCATAATTGTTAGTACCTCTAAACATATGATGTTTGTCCTTTTAATTTTAAAATTCATCACTTTTGATCTTTTAAACTTATCTAAACCACTATTTTTCCCTCCATGAAGAATATCTGAACTACTTAGCGGAAAAAGAATGAAATATTTATAAATTAGAAGAATCAAAAAATAGATAATTTTTTTTTAAGAGACTAAACCTAAACATTTTAAAAAAAAATTAGAAAAAATAAAAACAAATTATTTTATTTTAGTTTCTCATATTGTTGGGTGATATGTGTCGTCATATTTTTACACGTATATTGAAATGACTTGTAAATATAGTATTTTTTTTTCTTGAAATTAAATAACACTTACAAACAATTTACTATTCATTATTTTCTTAAAAATTTATCAAAATTTTTTATAAATTCTATGTTGAGAAAAATCATCAAGATTTTGAAAATTATATTCTATCCAATAAATCAAGGAACAAAAATGAGAGTAGCAAACTGATTAATGGAAGAGAAAGATGTGTGTAGTTTAAAATACTTTGGATAAAAATATTTTAAATTTGAATAGTTTTTAATTAATTTTACTGATTTCAACTGTTTAATTTGGATAAAATGCTTTGAAGTAGATTGAATAGAGTAATTTAATTTTCAAGAAAAGAAGAATGCACATAAAGAAGATATATGGAAGATAGAAAAAAAAAGTAGAAGAGAGAAAGACTTAAAAGAATTATAATATTTCTTTTATGATAATTGAGTTTTTTCTAATTAAAAAGATAAAATGTTTTCTAAATTATTAAAAATTCATTTTTTTTGTAAATAATATCCAAGTAAAATTTTAATACAAATTTCTAGTCCTTTTGGATTATGGATTACTTCCACAACTGTAGTAATCGAAATTGTCATTTGGTAAGAGCCAAAGTTTCAGTATGCTAATGAATTGTAAACACTCATTTTTTTTTTTTTACTTGACTCATTGACCATATTTGTTGGTGTTGGGTAAATATCATAGGAATGTGATAGTATGCATTGCATCAATTTTTCTTTACTGGTAAACTAACAATTTTACATTTGAATCTCTTGCCCTTTGGGTTGGAATTATGGACATAGTTAGCTATATGTGATACTTTGCGTTGCAACTCCACCTCATTGAATGCATATGTTCATGGTGACACTTCTATCGGAAATATTTGCAAGCATGATACATGAAGAGTAGGGAGGAAGTGGAGACGAGATCCAAGTCCTAGTACATATTTGTTATGTTTGGAGAGTATTTTTTGTTATACAGTTGCATGAATTTTATAAATTCTTTTACATATATATTTTCTGAAATTTTATAAAATCTATGAAAAAAATGTAAAGAAAAACCCATGTCTTATAAACTTGTACAGATATTTCGCAAGAAAACATTTACGAAATATGAAAAGTAGTGAATCAATATATCTCCATAATATAATTTATTTTTTCTCTTTCAATACAGAGTTGTCTAAAAAAGCCATACACTACAATATTTGTTGTTTAAACAACGAATTTACGTATATTATACAAATATTTTAAATTTGAATTGTTTTTAATTAGTTTTACTGATTGTTTTGTTTGGATAAAATACTTTGAAGTTATTAAATTTTAAATATTTAGATTGAATAAAGTAATTTAATTTTCAGTTAGAAGAGAAATAAAGAATGCAGAAAGAAAATATATGGAAAAAAAATAGAAGAGAGAAAGACGAGAGGGCTTAAAGAATTTTAATATTTCTTTATGGTAATTGGATTTTTTTAAACTTTAGAAAAATAAAATACTTTCTTAAATTATTAAAATTTCATTTTTTAAATAATATCCAAGTAAAATTTTGATACAAATTTCTTAAATTCTTGCTGTAAGGTTAAAATATGTTTTGAATAAGAGAAATTAACATGATGATGTTTTAAGTATGACTGAAAGATTACTGGAAAGACTTAATTGAAACATAATAGAAGACAGTTACTGCAAATGGCCAAGTTGACAGAATAGAAGGGTGTATTTTACATGTTATGTATTTTATTTGTGAATAATCTCATTTGTAGTAGATTGTCCAAAGATATGCCTATATCTGATTCATTTTACACCTGAGACCTGAATTCTCAGCCGTAGATTGTAATAAAAATGAAGATGGATATTATTGTGGATTGTATAATGAGAAATTTACATCCATTTTAAAATTTGGCGTGTATAGAGATGAGTGAGAAGGGCTCTCTCAGCTTTATGCAAAAAAAGGCATAGACATAAGCGGAGAGCCTAAATGGTTGGTTACAGGAGTACAAAATTCGTAACAAAACTTGGCTATATCCGCACAAACACCAGATTGTAAGAAGAGTTAGCTCTCACGTTTTGCCTTCACGGCTAAGGCCGCAGCTCTGAACCACGTTGCTGCAGCCATAGCACCAGGATCAGGAACTGTTGAAAGAATCTCTCCAGAAATGTATGCTGAACGACCAGCCTGCATATCCATTGCTACCCATCATTTTCTATAATAATCATTCTCATACTATTTAGGACCATGCTCTTGTTTGGATTTACTATTTTATAAAATTAATTTATAAGGAAGAAGCTACACCACAAAACTTCTCTCACTTAAACCATTAATAAGCAGTCACCTGTGCTTGCATCTCTACAGTTGACTGAGCTCCAGCTAATGCAGCTTCAGAGGCGAGAATAAAAGCGGTGCATGGATCTTCACCAGAATTTAATTTCTGTAATGACAAATCATTGTAAGTAACAGTAAACAAAGATAAAAAAAAAAAAAAAAAAAAAAAAAAAAAAAAAAAAAAAAAAAAAAAAAAAAAAAAAAAAAAACTGAAGGGAAATGACTAGATACTACCTCTTCAAGAACCGACGATGCTGGAATAAGGGCATCTAACAATGTTCTATAACCAGCACTAGCACCCCCATATTTACTTACAGCAGCAATGGAAGCTGTAAGTGCTTCAGCCCCTGAATCAACAAAAGACTCATGAGGAACGGAAACTCAATTAAAAAGGTTAAAAGGGGAAATGTTGTAAAGTTCTAGTTGAGAGTGGCTGAACTTGGAGAATGTTCTCACATTGTTTTGATGTGACACCAGAACGGGATCTTCCCTTCAAATGTGAATGTGCAGCCTTAAAAAATATTGTATAACTGAATAAAGAAAAATAGTGAGTGACAATAATCAGATAAGCATAAATGATTTAACTTTAGAGGAACAGGAATGGCATATTACATGATTCCACTTGTTCCACCCATGGATCTTCCAATTGATGAACCAATTTCACCGAGAGTTTCAGCAGCATCATTTAGAGGGTAACTGAACATAAAATAGCAGTTTAGGTCAGACTGCTATCATAAACCAAATTGACATTTTTTCAGCAACCTCCTTTGCAGTTCCTCAATAACATTACAAATAGTCCATTAATCAAATACAAGGGTTTAAAAAACTAAACAAGAAAAACAAAAATATATAGGAGGCTAAGCAATGCAGAGCATAAACTTACTTTTTGATGTCCTCAAGAATTGCTTTTGCACCTCTATACATCTGCAGAAGAGAAGCCATACACCAAGTAAAGCACATGATACATCAACAATTAAAAATAGACAAGTAAAAGTATGGATAAGACTCACAGTTGATCCACAGTCACCATCACCAACTTTACCATCCCATTCGTTTAGATTGTCTTTAAGCTTTATAATTGCATTTGCAGCAGCTTCAATGGCTACCTCGAGAAGTTGGCCTTGCTCATTTAGTTGTTGTGGCTGACTTGGTGGCTTACATAAAGCAAATACGAATACCAGATTTCATAAATTATACCAAGACAAAAGAAAACTCAAAGAACAATAAGAAAACAGCGAAGTTAGCTACAAGTTCAATCCCCTCCAAGAGAAACAAGATATCAATTGCCATGAAATTAAGGTGTTTTTATGATCATAATAACAAACACCATGCTGTGAAACGGGAAAAAAATTCTCCATAGCATGAATCAATAAGCTGAGTTTTAAGCATCATTGTTTACAATTATAACAAACACCATGTTGTCAAAAGGGAAAGCACTCTCCCTAGCATGCATGAATACACTGAGTTGCATAAAAGAGCATAATTCACATCTAAAACTTGAATGAATTCTTTTATACATACTACTGTAATTTACACTAAAAAACTCTGCTGATTACATGACTAGCAGGGGGATTCAATCACAACTAGTTTGAACTAATGCCTACAACTAAAGTCACCATAAAATCAACCAAACTAAGAATTTGATTGGATGATAATAATATAGCCTTGATTCTTGGTAAATATCCCTGGGCTCAACTTATTTCTTCTAGAATAAACTCTGCAAATGGCAGGACTTTCTTGTTGCTGACCACTATAAATCCCTTAACACCAAACTTTGAATATTGAACGCTACCATGTTATGTAAGTTTAGCTCCAAATGTATGCACTTAAAACTATTGCAAGCTGTTAAATAAAAACATTTATCAAACCAACAAATAGATGAAGTGCAGCTAAGCACACAGCAGTAACAAAGATAGTGTGAAATGTAACACAAAATTAGTCCAATTTCAACAGCTAAAACATAAACAACTACCAGATAAAGTCATCAGGATATATGATAATATTTCATACGCTTGTTATTTGTACTTATCTAGTTTCTTACTTAGCTCACAGGTCAGAACAGAAATGACTCTAAATTCCATGGATATACCTCATCAATCTTAGCAGATCGAGATCCTGAGATTGGAACAGGAATCTTAGCAGGTGGGTGATTACCTTGAAAAAGAAAATTCAAAAGTTCGATCAATGAACAATTAATTTGCTCCAATCAACATTACAGTTGAATGAACATTTTGAAGGTAAAACCTTGCTAACCGAAAATTACAGATATAATTGAAATTTGTCCATGTAATAAAATTGAACGATAAACTAAAGCAAATTACCAACCATCAGCAGCAACAGGCCAATAAGGAGCTTTAGTCGGAGCATCTAATCGTTGAAGAATAGCAGGATCGGCCTTCATGATAGAAATTGAAAAGCCTAGAAAAAAATGAAATAATGATTATCAGAATTGCTTAATTAATCACAAAGAGCTGGTCTTCAGTGGCTGTGGTAACAAACCTGCCATATCAAGAGAAGTCATAAATGACCCTGTATAAACTCTATCAACAGCCAGTCCATGCTCTAGCTGTAATTTTGGAACCGTTTTTCCAGCTGTAATCATTAGTTCCATGGTAGGAGTGCCACCTAACCTGTATATGAAGAATCATCTAAAATGTAAATAAAAATTCTACTTAAAAGGCAAAACATCTGGTAAAAAAAATCCTAAAGATAAGAACATCAATTAAATAATTGAAAGCATTTTCAGATGTGTATTTGAAATTCCAGATTATAGAATGTGAGTTAGGAATGTCTGAAAATGTTTAAAAGAAAAATTATGCCACAAAAACATGCATATTTTAACATAAAGTATAAGAATTTGCAAACGCCAAAGACTCAGATGATTGAAGGAGGGAGGTTAACAACCTTCAAAGAATGCACAAAGAAAAAACTAAAATGATAGAAGAATTGTTAATGCTACCTAAATAAAAGGCAATATATTTTCAAATTTGAAAAAATACATCAGGTTAGACAACTTTATCATAGAAACCTATGGTGGTAAGCAAAATCTGTCTTCGTTTTTCAACATCATACAACAAGATCTACGATACACACAGTTTAGTTCTCAGGAAAAGAAAATATTCGTGAACCTACCCATTGACCATGAGAACCACTCTTTCTCCTCGAGTTATTGGAACATAGTTTGTTTCCTGCAAACATTACCAAAAAGAAAAGGATTGAGACCCACTTCACTAGAATGATAATGACACCCCCTACAAGGACACACAGTTATTTACTTAAAGCATACCCATTGAATAAAGAGTAAATTCATAAGATGCAATTCTGGGATAAATCTGTATTATTCCCACACAATCTTTGTCCTTTCCAAGAAGATATTGTAGTCAGATTTTAGTATGCAGAATAGTCCATTTGGCATCTGTATGCTACTTAGGAAATGGCTCTTTAATTGATTTTCTTAGTTTCAATATTTGTAGGGTCAGAGGGTTCAATTATTTGAATATATTTTCCAATTCAATTTTAATTTCTCATTATTTACTTTTTGATTCAAATCAGATAAAGAATGTTCAAATAGTGTATTGTCCTTTTCGCTCTCCTATTAAATATACTAATCTATACTAACATAAGTTCACAAAATATTTGTTGAGTCTCTACTGTGTCTCCAATATATAAATGAACCTTGCACTAAAGCTTACATGACAATGTTAGCAGGTGGCCTTTATTGAATTAGAATATTGGAAAAATAGAATACGGCACTAGGACATTTTTCTATATGGAATACAGAGGAGCAAAAAAGAACTTGAAACACTAAAATTTTTCAGTCTCAGTTGAGTATCATAAATAGAATGCTCCTTGAACAGTCAAAGGCTGGGCATCAAAGGTTAGTTTGTCACAGATGTCAACCATTTTGATTTTGCAATGTGCTTGTGAAGTACATGTTAGAAGGGCATTTCATTCCCAATTAAGCATCATAATCCATCAAAAGATTTCCATGCAATTTCAGTGCATACCGTCGACAATATTTGTTGCAGAACATGAGAAACCACCACATTTACAGGCTGAATATCAACCATGGCTGCACCAGGTTCTCCATGCTGTAAAATAGCAGGGCATGCAATGAGCATAATTTATACCTTAAATTAGAAAAGATCATAGTAAAGACAGACTTCAAGCATTATGGAAATAAATATCAAATAACTATTGAGTAGTGCTTGCGAAAGAATAATGTATTAAAAAAAGACAATGAAGAAAGAAGAAACATGAACTATCTCAAGTGCTGTGAGATGAATTACCCCAAGAAAAATAACAATGCAAGAGCTTATTTCAGGTTAAACATAGATTGACAGATCCACAGTACTTATACTTATCATTGTTGAGGTGGCACTGAACTAAAGACACTTACAATTCCAAGACCAAGTTCCATTTTTCCTGGCCCCAAACGATCTGATGTCACTTGACCAGGAATTGTGCAACCACTCAAAGCAACACCCATTGTTCCCACTATTTCAGATGCATGTTTAGCTTCTGCAGCAACATCATCAAGAGAAAGACCAGCAGCAGCAGCAGCTCCTGCAACCTGGCTCAGTCAAAAATAAAAATAACATTAAATGTGTAGATGTAAAAGAACTAGGAACCATAACAAAAAAATAAAGTACATAATATTTTTGTTATATGTAATTGTATAATGATGAATTCCAGAAATGAAATTTACATTAATACACAGGCCAGACAGTCCCGTCATGTGTTTGTATGAAAAGGTGTGGTCAGAGCCTTTATATGAATTGGCAACAAAAAAAAAAAGCAGAAAGAAAAGTGACTTCATGTATTAACCTTATGAACCAGAACAGTCCCAGCCAAACCTCTTCTTCCAGCAATCCCTCGTGGCGGAGGTAATGCACAATCATCCCCAACAATAACAGTCTGCACAGAAAAAATGTATGCCATACTTTACCTATATATTAAAGGTTTAATTATTTGAAGTGCAATGAGAAATCTGTAGCCAGCTAGACATACCTCTACTTTATAACCTTCAGATTTTGCTAGCTCAGCAGCCAAACCAAAGTTCAAACGATCGCCAGTATAGTTCTATCAACACCCAAATTCGAACACTATGAATCCAGAAACAAAAGCAAATCCTAATGACTCATCATGAACTGACCATACTAGTGCAAAACCACACTATCTTATATGTTGATTTCGCAAGAAGTCAAGTATTTTAAAAAAATTGGGCACATGATACCAAGTATTATAATAAAAAGAAACTTCACTTATAATTTTTTCACTATTTATTATCTTAATCATAGCAGATAACACTTTCCATATATAGGAATTCTAATATGCATACTGACTTCAAAGACCAATGCAAAAATCTTTACTTAGGATGGCAGGATGCTAAATAAAAAAAGCAAATAATACCTTCACAATCAAAAGACATCCCTTAGGACCAGTTACAGCTCGTATTCCCTAAATTTCAAATCATAATAATAGTAGAATTAGAAGAAGAAGAAACAATATGCTTATAACTGAAAGAGTGATATACATTTCAATTCTAATACTATGAAGTAAGCATACAGCTAGAATTGAATCAACGGGTGGAGAAGAAAATATATCTCCACAAATTGCTGCTGTAAGCATTCCTTCTCCCACAAATCCAGCATGGGCAGGCTCATGTCCACTTCCTCCCCCTGTAGGGTAAAATATAGATGTAAACAATTTTATCAGTAAAACTCATGCAATCATTGAACAAATAAAAAATGCAAAACCATCCTAGGAAGTTTCATTTTACATGTTTCCTAGGGTCAAATATTCTATTTCCACCCACCATTTCCTATATCCTATTCCACCCTCTGGCAACATTTTTTTTTTCAAATAGATTTCCTAAATTAGCATAACAATACCTACAAGCTTTGACTACAATACTAATGACACACCTCCTGAAAAAATGAACAGTAAAGCGATACAAAGCATCCAATGGATGGTCACACACCTGATACGACTGCAACCTTATCATATGTTGCAGCTGAAACATCTGCCCGTAGAACAACCTTCACCTACATTAAGAAAACGCCAAAAAAATGCCTTCAGCAACTATTTTACACCAATACACAAGTTATGCATGCGTCTGCACGAGGTCGTGTGATCACCAGAGGAAAGCCATCTAAATACTGCAGTCCAGGATAAGTCTCCACTAGACCTTCAATGAACTCAGTCACAACATCTGCAATCACATTCAAAACATATACACATATATTCAATTTCCAAGACTACAACACATTTCCTGTGTCATATAGATAGATACACGCATACAGAAAAGCATCTATATATGTAGTACAATTAATGCAAAATCTCAAAGAGGAAAAAAACTACACAATCATAAATGCAGTGTTACTAAGGTAAAAATACAAAAAGAAATAAAATCTAAATCGGAATCTAACTCTGGCACTGGACCGTAATCTTCGAACTAGTACAGCAAGATTAGCAGAACATGAACCTCAATAAAGTCTACAACATTTCGCATCGAATTTTGTGACTCGAGCAGCGAATTTCGTAAGTCAAAGACTAATGTTAAAACATTCAAGGTTCAAATAGGAAAAAAAAAAGTCAACAAAATGCACAGAACACAAACAGTCAAAAAATCGAGAGCACGATTCCGAACAGAACGGTGTTCGGAACATTGAGAGCGCAGCAATTGTGGACGGCGAGAGTTAAAGAGAGCAAAGATTGACAGCGAATTTGGCAGAGAGAGAGGGAAATTGAGCGGAGCAAGGGGAGAGGGAGTGGGAAGAGAGGAGAGGGATGCGCACGCACCATTGGGGTCGTCGATGAGCTTCTTGGTCGGAAATGCCATGGCGAGGCGGTGCCGGAGGAGGGGAATTGAAGGGAAGAATGGCGAAAACGGAAAACCCTAGAAATGGTTTTGCATGAAACAGTGAAGAGAAGAGAGAGAGAGAGTGAGAAGGAGGAAGAGTTGTTGTTGTTGGCTTGTTGGTTTGATGGTGGTGTGGGTGTGCCTCTTTATATACTACACAAGAGAAGGAAAGCGAGGGAGTTGATAGTTAGCTTCTTCCTGCACGGAAAATTAAAAAATTAGATTAAATAATATCTTCCTCAATCCAAATCTCCATTTTCAACTATCCTTTTTCATCCAGGGTAATAAATTTTTTTAATTAATTAAAATATTTGATTGATGAAATATATTGCTTGGATAAGAAATTAAAATTTTAGAAAATTAGAAAGTTTCAAATTTTATTTTAAAAGTAAAAATTTGAAATTCATACTTTTAAATTTATGATTTACACTTACTTATCTTCTTTTAGTTGAATCTTAAATACAGGTGTCATCCACTTAAATAAAATTAAAACATTATTTTTTAGTTAATTTAATGACATTAACAGGAATTTATTTTGTAATTAAAGATGTTATTCTTTTTACCACTATTATCTCTTACTTTATATTAGTTAGAGCTTTCTCATTTAATGTTAAAGAAACTATTTTTATTGCTGATGTGAATTAATTTTTTTAAGAAACTTCTGTCTTAATCTTTATTTTGTCTATGTCTGAAGTGATTTTTTTTTCAATAATTTATTAATATTTATGGTGCAAGATTATATGCAAAAAAATTCAATCAACATTAATTAAGTTTTTTTATTAATAACAATTAGAAATTCTTTTTAACGAACACTGAAAAAAAAATAGAGAAAAAAAGTTTAAACAGCAACATCTTAAAAATATTAATCGATAATATTAAAATGTGAACCTAAATAAGAATATAAATTATCTTATAAAATAAAAAAAAAACTTAAAAACTTTGAAAAAAAAAATAACATTAACGAAAAACAACTATAAAATATCATCAATATTTAATATTTTAAAATTTAAATAATTATTTAATATTTAAATAATTTTTTAATTTAATAATAATTAAAATACTTTATTCAAAAGAAAAAAAATTAGAATTCACTAATTGTCTCATTCCAACCAAACATTTGAAAATAATTTAAAATAAAATTAATTCAAATTCAATAAAATTGTGAAATTTTTTATCTAAACTATTTTTAGATTTTCATTCCATCATAAATCATTATTAGTATATGTTTAAGGTTATCATTTCTGTGATAATTAATATAAAGTATCATCTATTCTATTTACACAATTAAACTGGTTATTTCTAAACAAATTTCTTTTCTCATTCACTTTTGTCTAGATGAATCGACTTCACCATCATTCCAATCTTCACCGTGTTATTAAGAATGTTAATATATTTATTTTATATGAATAGTTTGTAATTTAACAGTAATATAGAAATACTTTATATTATTAGTACACAATTTTTCATTTTTTAATTGTTAATTAAATTTTTTAGACTAAGGTTGGAAAATTGTATGACCCTCTGCAACTTACCCAATGGAGCAAACAAGTCAGCAGATTGGCTCCTAAATGAACAAGAACACATGTTAATGGGTAAAATGATGGGTTAACAAAACTCAATTAAATTATAAAAAATAATTAAATTTTAAAATTTGAAAGTTCAGCAAATACAATTAAACTCACACACCAATCTTTCTGGATTATTTTTCTTATAAAATAAGAATAAATTATTGAAAAAAATCATTGTGTATTAGAATAAAAAAAATAATCATCATGTTGACTCACCCTTATGTCAATTGACTAGATTCAATTATCTAACTCAGGTTCTTAATTAAGTCAAATAAAGTTAATATATAAATTAAATTATTTTGTAATAATTATTTTAGAAATAACATTAAAACATTTTTTATTGATAATAAAGCTCCTATCTCTTATAATTAATTCAACTTGAATGCTCTACATTAATTAATTCAGATTTTCATTAATCTATGTAAGTATTTATTATTATTATTATTATTATTATTATTATTATTATTATTATTATTATTAGATTTAGTTATCATTTAGTCCTGCAAGAAAACTTTACCTTTTAGTTTTATTTTAAAGTCATTTTTTTAGTTCTTATACATATTATGTTTAGTTTATTTTAATCCAATAAATCTTAGATAGTATACACTAAGAGGTATAGGTAAAAAAATAATTAATAATTTTTTCGCACTTACCTACCAATAAAAGAGTCAACAATAATACTAATCTAATATACGTGTGTTCCATTTTGTTTTAAAATATATTCTTCTTATCTATTCATCATTTACCTTGTTTATTAGTGTAATCCTTTTTAACATTTTTTTATATTTTGGAATATTTTTTTATTTATTAAACATCCACGAATTAATAAGTATATTTTGCCCTAAATTGTATTTTTCACTTCGAATTACCCGTCTCTGTTGTTGCACTCACCGGCCATGGAATCCGAGACTCCGCAACGACGCCGTTCGAGCAGTGCCACCTGCAACAATGCGCCTATCAGAGAGAAGAGGCCGAAACGCAGCGAGGTGCGTCGTTTCAGCTCTCATCCGCTTCGTGAGTTTTTTTTTTTTTTTTTTCCGGAAACGAAA
>Ga0209700_105181_pt1 | contig 22337 bp, 8 predicted proteins | sample SiratroredBW_FD_187528 | JGI IMG/M metagenome (GOLD analysis project Ga0209700, IMG submission 187528) | Root nodule microbial communities of legume samples collected from California, USA - Siratro red BW (SPAdes) (version 2) | ecosystem: Host-associated > Plants > Roots > Nodule | place: USA... | reverse complement strand
TTTATACCAATAAAATAAATTAACTTCCAATATATATATATATGTGTGTGAGTTTTACTTGCACTTTTCTTTTCTCAGTAGTGACAATTTTATAAATTGAGGATTGCAGTATACTTATATATTACAGTATGATCTTATTTTTAGTTAATAAGATATTTTCAATAGACAATATATGATATTTATTTTAAAAAAGTTTAAAAAAAATTAGAAGAAATAAAGTGAGATTCACTTGAAGTTGTACTTGCATCTTTCAAGTAAAGGGAACCCAACTTATTCCGTTGTCACTAACTATTTTTTTCATTACGTTAGAAATATGAAAGTGTAAGAAACTTTAAATAATAACAACAAAAATTGCCCTTTGTAGCATATTTAAAATAAGTTCTTTTGCCCTCAAAATTATAAATTCATTGCAAACAAATTATAGCTCGTACGTTACTAATAAATAACTAAGCACACACAGTCTGTATTGAAGCATTGCTTCTTTCTTATAGTGGCCATAATCTCGGTGCTCAATAGTGTTGTTTTTTTTTCTTGTTTTAAAGAGTATTGTATCATTCGTACATTTCAATATTTCAAGCACAGTAAAAATATTTAATTTTGAGTAACCAATAGCATGAAAAAAAAAAATCAGGATTAACTGGGAAGAATTAGTCATCACAACCATGTTATATTTTTAGTATTAGTTAGGTCACAAATATCTTTTACAGCGGATAATTCTATTTTATTTAAATAATACTATTATAAACGGTAATTTTTTAAATATATTTAATGTATATATGTAGAATTAAAAAATTAAATAGGAGATCATCCATTAAGCTAAAACAACACTGTACAACTTAATTCACACTTATGATATGTTTTGCGCGTAGAATTAAGTTGTACAGTGTTTATTTAGCTTCTATATGAGAAATTTTAGAAAATATATCATTTAAAAGTTATACATAATGTAATTTTAATTTATGAAAAAATAGTTTTTTATCAGAAATTTTTTAAATCAAAGATAATGTGCATTGATTAGTGACTTATTTTTACCTAACGACGAAATGGGTGGAAATGAAGTTGGTGAAGAAGAATAAAGAATTCCTTAATTTAAGCATAGATTGCATTTGAAAGCAGTCAATGTAGTGTGCATCGGCATTAGATTAAAGACAAGACATCACATAAAGAATTTGTTCAAAAGAATTGCAATAAGGATGAAGTAAATGGTAAGGCATAGATTATGAGAATACAATGGATTGATCAGTTTTCTTTTGTTTTCGTTTATTTTCTTTGATTGAGTTTGGATGCACTCTTTCTACTGTTCTTCACCTTTTATACCTAACACAAGCATACAATTGGTAAGAGGGGAGAAAATAGACGCTTTGGCTAAAATTGAAAGAGGTCAAAGATTAGGGAGAAGGGATGAACAAAGTGATATGTGGGCAATTTGAGTCAAAGACGCTTCGGATGATAATGCAAAGGGCAAATTAAGATATATAATTAATTGTACATGGATGAAGAAGTAGTAGAAGGAAGTGTAGTCACTTTTAAATTTTGATTTGAAAATGTTACACAAGTTCATAGAGGATAGTGTTTGTTTGCAATTCGATGGAGAACGCCGTCCATAAGAGAAAAGTCAACGCCATAAATCCTGAAAACCCGGCAATCTTTTGACCAAATAACAGGAACCTATGGATCATTCAACTGTCACTCTCACTCTACCCAAAATATTCCTAGTGCCATGCCTCCCAACAAAATTCAATTTTCACTCACTAATTATTAGTTTTAAGCATATTTTTTTATCAGTTTAAAGAGATGGGGTTGGCATAGGTGTCCTTTTTTGGCATAATCACTGCTCATCAATGCTTTTATATCACCAAATTTCATCACATCTTCTTCTTTCTTCTCATAATATCTTTGCCATCTATACCTAACAAACACCATAGCTTTGCGGTTTCAACTATAGTGCTTAAGTTTGATAATTAAGAACAACCATATTGGTATATATTTTCAAACTATACCATTATTTTATAGTAAACAGTTCACACTCTGAAGCACAAAAGTATGAACTTATACTAATGTAAGTACAAGAAAACGCGCTTTTACTATTAACCTTTTTTTTTTTCTTTTTATGCTTATATAAAACTAGTGAAAAAATTATGTTGTTTCACTCCTCTGCTGTATATATGTAAATGAATGATCAGTGGTCTAAATTTCAACCCCTTTTGTGTATATTATATTATATTATAATATAATAGAAAGTGGAAGATAAAATGACAATGAAAAACGAAACACGATTAAAAATACTAGCACTAACAAAGCTAATAATTAAACATCCCATTGGTGGGGTTTGACAACATGGTATCCTCAAAAAGTGTTGCATACGATGAGAGGCTAATGCCACGTGTCGTAGATGATGAGAATCCTGATCTAACTTCTGACTCTAGTTTCCTTGTGGGGTGTAGGAACAACACATCCTTCGAGAATACCTACACACATTGTCTCTTTAGCAGAAACCCCTTTTCACACTCTATGCAACCCTAGTGTTCCAACATAATAATATTATATATTAGTGTGAAACTATTCTACCATCTTTGTTTCCTATAAAAAGATTATTTCTCTCATAATTAATTAATAGTATCGTTTCGTCTCTAATACAAATTATTTAACCAAAAACCAGTCATGCGAAATAGGTTTCTGTGCTGATAATAACAATGTTTTGTTAAACCCTAAATGCATTAACCTAGATTTGGTTTGAGGATATTGCAATCGATATATACAGTCTAAAAAGTTTGCAGTTACTATATCAGACAAATTCTAAACTGTTTAGAACAATAATTGGGAAGTTTTTGTTGTGTTATGAGGGATTGCTACTATTTTCTCCATCGAAATCAATAACGGGGTGGGGACGTAGGCCATTGAAAATTATCTTTCTTTTCAATAATATATGTAATATTCTGTTATATATGTGAAATGTGGGAATCTTTTACATCAAACTGAAAGGTTCTTGGATCCATAGATTAAGTAAGATTGCGTGACGTGGAATGAAATGCAGAGAATTTGAATTGAAAATTTTGTAAAAGGGATATTATTCTTGAAGAACAGGAATAGCTGTAGCTGAAGGAAGAAGCTAAGAAGGGTTCCATCAACTTTATGGAATTTCAAATCTCTTTTGAGAGCAACCAACGGAACGTAAACAAAGCCTCTGCCTAACTAACTAGCACGTCCTATCTAATTCATAGGCTTAATCATGTTCTTCACAGTGAATAAAACCATGATCAACGAAACTTCAATGTACCTTCAATCTTCTCAATATCTAAACTAAAATATCACTTACTTGGTTATTGCCAGATTATATGCTTATTTTCATTTTTCTTTTTCCTTTTCTCTCCATGCATAAAATATTTACATTTAGATAGAGCTTATTACATATCCAAATTCCTTTGTCATGCAAAAAAGAATATGGAAATTTTCTGATGAACCATTTAATTCATGTCCAAAAATGAAGAGTAATTTTATTCGTGATGATGTCCCTTTCTGCTTGATACCCTAGAATATATACAAATTCATTGCCCTTCATGTAGCTCCCATACAACATACCATTTCAGTGACTGCTTTTTATAAATGTACAAACCTTCATTGAAGAAAGACATTTTTTTTCCCAAATTTTCTGAGAAAAAAACACACGTGGAGAAACATGCATATTCGTTTTTAAAATGACAAAGAACATGTCTTACCAACAACTAAACATTGTTGAATTCCTTTTACACACATATTTCCATATCCTTTCCGACATTTTACTGTTGGTTTTGCTCTCATTCCTAAGTTAATCCAACTAGGCTTCAAATTAAATTAACAAAATACATCAGAGAAAAAGTGACATCAGAGTACCTAAAACTAAATCGAGAAAAAACGAAAATTTGTCAAAATCGATTTTTTTTCAACCTAGCTATTTGCTTTGGATTTCGAATTAATTAACAATTAATAAATATACGTGTCAGTATTGAATTTTATTTTTTTGTTTTCATTATATTATTCTAACAATCTGTTTATATTTGTCATTAATGTTGTAATTTTAAATATGAGATTATCTAATTTATTTATAAAATAGAAAATGAAAATGAAATTACGAATATAAAATTAATTATAAAAAAAATCCACAACTTTTTACACTAACAACTATAAAAATAAATAAATTTATTTAAAAAATTATAAGCAAAAGTTTTCTGAATTATTCAAGAAAATGTAGAAGACAAAGACTCGATCATCTCTGTTACATCTGACTTGTGATGCTAAATAGATTACCGATAAAAGATAATATGTGTAAGAAGGAGTGACGATAGAAAATAATCTAAGTGTGTTGTGTGCGAGAAAATAAAGGAATCACTTTTTTATAACTTGTAAGATAGTTACTCAAGTGTGTTGTAAATGTTATTTGTGGGTTGGATGAATACCTTACAACATAATGAGTTGAGGTCTAATAACTTTCAACATTTTTATTAATCTTGGTTGGTTTTGTTAATTGTGGTAATGGAGATTGGAGAGAGATATAGGTAATTGCGATTTGGTGCATATGACATTAAAGGAATGAAATTATTTTTAGAGAAAAAATAATGGATGTTGACTAAATCTGTACCTGGATACAATTAAAATCGTGGACTTGGTTGTATTTCAAATTCAGTAGAACAATATTCTCCTTCTCGGATTGGTGTATTTGTCAAAGTGTGTGTCTTAATATGATAATCGAAGAGAATAGAAAAAGGATGAAAATTTTATAAAAGTAAGATCGGAACTCTTTCACTGAAGTGAGTCATGGTTATATCTGGACTTACATACTCATACTTAATAGCCTAGAAACAAAGTTTGTGTCGGTTGTATGTAGGTGCAACTTTGACGGTGCAGTTAGTTTTTGGTAGAAGGGCTGCAAGAATCTGCAATGTTAGTGGAGATAGACAAAATCATGGTCAGAACTGAAACAAGGAGACGAACAAAGATATTGGTATGCGCGCATGAAGAATTTTCAAATATGCACTCAATTGGTTTGTATTGTCTTGGTTAAATTTGTTAATCTGAGCATGTTATCAATTTTGATATTTTTGAACAAGGTGTACAAGGGTAGTTAATGTTTTATAGGAATAAATCTTAGAGAATTGGAGTGTTGCAAGTATGAAAATGTAGAAAGATTTTTAATATTTGAATATTCTGAACTCTCTGAGATTATTATATGGGTATATGAGTTTAAATTATGTGTACTTCTTATTTGTTTAATTATTTTATACTAATAAAAAAATTCATAAACAAAAATGCATAGACAAATAATAAGAGAACATAAAATAATAATAATAATAGATTTTTATTGTTGTTATTACTTGCATAATTTTTTTAAATAATATTCTTATTGTTGTAATAAACTATATTTAGCTTCTCACAACCAAAAATCTTAGTTGATATGACTTATATAATCAACAAAGATAAAGAATCTATGATAATACCTATTAGCAAGATTTATATATCATTCTATATTTTTATCTCAAGATCACATATCATACATATTTACTATGAAATATTTTAATTTTTTTGTTATAAAACTAAAGAAACATAAACAATTGTTTCCTTTTTTGTGAATAAAAACTATAATTTTAAAAATTAAATGTTATAATAACTATTAAAATAAAAAAATATTAGTAAGATTTATACTGAACTAATAAAAAATTCAATATAAAAAACATAAATAGTTACAAAATGGTTATAAAAATAATTTTTGTTAATTTTTAAGTAGGTTTAAATAAAAAAAAAACAAGATAGAAAGTTTTTTTTTTGAACAGAAAAAATGAATGAATAATGAAGGAAACATTTCAGGGATGTTCCAACCCTTATACACAATACCGCATTAAGAAACAAGTGCCTAAAAAATGAATACATCTTTCTAGACATTCTTAAGCACTTGAGGACACCAGAAAGCACAAAGAAACATAAACAAATAAAATCTACACAAGAAACTTTAACTATTCAAGAATTACAGAAACAAATATCCTCAAGAAAACTATAGCAAATAATGTGCAAAACCTGGCCACTCTCAAACTTTCATTGCAAACCACACCTTACTAACATGAAAATCTAGGCCATAGCAAGTAAGCATACTAACCAAGATAAGTGTCAATCCGAATAAGAAAAAGTGATTCTCTTTAACTTAAACTTAAATCAGAGTCAAACCTTTAACTGAGCTAGACAAAATATTTCTTCAGCATTCATAAGCTCACCTTTAAAAACCATCTTATTTCTAAGATTCCATATCTCTGAAACAATAGTTACCTACATCTCTTTCCACACTCGTACTCATAAAAGTAAAATGAATAACCTAATACATACAATAAAAGGTTATTAAAAAAAATAAAAAGTTATTAAAAAAACATCTCATTAGTAATAGTTATACATAATTAGTCTCTAAATTTCTTATCCAAATACAAAAGTAGCTTATATAATATCAATACAACACAGTTTAATCAATCTAATAGTTTGTTACGGTTGTGAGACAAAAGTCTTGATAACAACCATTTGAAAAACCTAGTTTTTATTTGATAAGAAAAAGAAATTTTTTACTTTTATTAACGCAGGAAGGTTATTGATAGCGTGTGAATGTAACGATTGTCATTTGTAATACAAGAAATCTTAAAAAGGTTTAGTTTATCATTCTTTATCATGTTTATAACTTTAATTATCATAGTTATTTCTCTTATCCAAAATTCTTATTAATGATAATGAGTATTATTATCCTCATTAAATAAGCTCAAATATGAAAATGAATTTAAATTAAAACATAATATAATTTTTAGTTTTTAAACAAATTAAAACAAAAAATTGACAACCACGTCAATTGTTGTTGTGTTTCACCCTTTCTTTTGTCAAACATAATAGAAATTATTGTCAAATAACACCAGTATTTTTATAATTACATTATACAGATTTTCTTTATTAATTAATTATAAAGCTTCCCGACAAGAACACAAGGACACGAAAAAAAAAAATAATTTGATCACGAAACTTGTGTTCATACTACAAGTGACAAAGAAGCTTTGTCGACATTATCAAGCACAGAAGCTTCAATTTTAGTTTTACATGCCACGTGATTCTCATGTGAAAAGATTAATGTTTCGTCTTTCTTGTGCACACATCATAATCTCATACACATAATTATGATAATCAAGAACCCTAATTTTTTAAACATTATTAATGACCAATGATCTAAAACAGTAAGCATATGTTGATCCAAGTTTTAAATTATTCCTTAGTTTGGTTTTCAATATTATCCAAGGCAAATGCTTTCCTTTTCTGAAAAAAAAAGAATCATGGTCGTGGTGTTAAAAACCATGCCTTTTCTGAAACACGTTTTTAAAGCTCCATTAAGAAAATCGCAAGGTAACCCACTGAAGCTCAATATATAAATTAAAATTCTGATGTAGTAATATTTTAACATATATGTCTCACTCTCCCTGTGTGTAATCCTTGTCGACATTCATGGAACCCAACTTCTTCATCTCACTCCCTTTTGCTTTTATGATTTTATATTAAGATGAAGAAAAAGCCTAACTCATATTATATTTGATCTAAGATAATAAGTGTTAAACTTTAGTATTAACCTTTTATTAAAGTGTGTGAGATTACAAATCACACTGTTAAATCAATCAATAATATCTTTGTGGTAATCATATTTGTTAATTTTTCATGTAATCATGTACAGTTATACTTATGTATATAAGATTATCTTGATATAATACTTTTTAAAGTTTAACAAATCTCGTCTTTCTTATGATTTTATAAGGATAAAATATTTATTGATTTTGTTAATAATTACTTTTGTCAAAACTTAGCAACTTTTTTTTAATGTTTTATTGGTAATATTTTATATAAATAAATTTAATAGACAAATGAAGGTGTCAAATATAATTTTAAAAAATAATAAATGTTATTTTAAGTTTTGTTATATTTTAAATTATTTCATTTTTTTCTTCTCTTTTATACATACATTCTTTTGTTTTATTTTTCTCTTGTCATCTTTATTATTATTAATTAAGTTATTAACTAAATAATTTTTTTTCATAAGTTAAAAAAATCCAAAAATAATTATAAAGACCACTGAAATATTGAGAGCAAATATATATGCAACAACATTGTTGCATAAACATGTGCATGAGAAATAGAAAAAGCAGTTTAGAGGAATATTTGGAGGGGTAATATTTTGTAAAAATATTGTCAAAACGTTGGGTTGATGCATTGGGGTCGAATTCCTTTAACTTTTTTAACTAGTTGTTATTTTATCTTTTTTTATTGTATAGTTTTTTATATATGGTTTGAATACCTAAAGTATTCCTCTTGTAACATTCTTTTAAATTTCTGATTTTTATTTTCCTTTTTGTCTTTTCTCATTTTTTTATTGTGTTTTTCTTAATTTTTTAAAAATAATCTTTATATCTTTTTTTTCTGATGATGATCACAGATAGATGTAACTAGTCATAATTTTTGTATGATAAAAGTTTTCTCAAACTTTTTATGAAAGGTTTTAAAATTTCACATTCGATAAAGATTATATCTCAAATGGTTTGTCTTATTTGTGTTTTAATCTTTTTAATGTTTTCATAGTGAAGTATATTTATATGTTTTAATGTTTTCATAGTGAAGTATATTTATATGTACATTTCCGCTTAATCTTTTAAATGTTTTTATAGTAAAGTTTTAATCTTAAGTGGTTTATAAATGGGTTGAAATATTTCTGAAGTATCCATTTTTAATATATTTCTTATTTTAGCTGGTAAAAAAGAATTATATATACATTTTTAACTTCCGCTCTTCCTTAAAATATAAATAAATTTTATATACGAGAGTTTAAGTTGATTTGTAAGATTAGTTGATATTCATAATTATAATTATAAGTAATAAAGAATTTTTTTTAATATCCTAAAACATTTAGTCGTTATTTAAAATTTGCTTGTATGAGTAGATATTTTATTTTAAATAAAATATTAAGTTTTGAATAATCGAATTAAAAATATCTAAATAAAGATGTGGTATGAACAAATTAGTCTAACAATACATTTTAATTAAGTAATTGAATTTAAAAAAACTTAAACTTACTGAAAAGCATTAAATTTTTAGAATAAATTGAATTAAATCATTTTAGAATAAATCAAATTAGACTATTTTAGAATTGTTTTGAGTTGTTATTGAGTGTTGAATAGTTATAAATTATTTGAGTTGATATATATGACCAATACAACATAAAACATGTTCAAATTCAGGTTAAATACTCCACACGAGAATTAGAACATCTTATTAGATAGTATTCTTTTGCGCTAATTATGTATAAAATATTAAATTTACATGTTTTCAATCAACAAAATCCATCTAAGAAATTGAGGGGTATTCTTCTGCCCAACCCATATATTTCACTCAATGGATTTTAATCTCAAAAGTAATTGAAAATTTTAATTAATTGAATATACTTAACAATATGTAAAATACAATTTGCTTAGCGAAATCACTCTGATGCAAGAATAAGTTTAATAAAATGAAATATGATTTCTTTATGTTTTATATGTCTATCTTTCTTTGTTTAGGATGGTATTAGGACATTCGCGATGAGTTCAATGAGAATTTTGACATCAGATTGAATAAGAAAAGAATCACTTGTATTTAAAGAGATGTGTGAGAAAGAAATCAACATGCAATTAAACCAGATAATATGAAATATGAAATTTATATAAAAGTGACTAGACTTATAACTTATTTGTAACATGTATTACTCTTTAAATATGAATTTAATATTAGTATTGGAGAAAAAAATAATTATTATACATTGTCATAATCAATGAATTATGAATTTTGAATTATAAATTTTAATATATTTATGTGTGTTTAGTTACGTGATGGATTACGCAAATCAATAAATAGAAAATGAATAAAAACCTTTAAGCTATTCTTTCTTTACTGTCTTGCGAAGATATTTGCGAAAAATCTGTATTTTTTATTATATTTTTATAATTATTTTATATTAATATTATAATAAAATAAATATAATTAATTATATAATATGACATAATAAAATAATAATAATTTTTATTATTAAAACAAAATAAATTTAATAAAACCATAAAAATAGTAAAAAAATAAAAATATTAATAATAAATTTATAAAATAATAATAAGAATAAGATATTTATAAAATAATATTTTTTTACTTATTAGTTATTTATTATGCAATTTCTTGAGTTTCTAGAAATTATTGAGTTTTATACTTATATTGTTACTTATTTATTTATTTATTATACACACAGAAGATATTATTATTTTTAAATGGACGTGTCATATTTCAAATCGTAAAAGAAAAAGAAAAGAAATTATGAATTTTTTTATCAAATAAATAGGATAAAAGGTTGATTCTACATACAAATGCCATTTTAAGAAAAAATCTAAAATTCATTTTAAAATGAAAGTAAATTTAAATTAAAGTTTATAATACAGTCCATGAAAAATATCTCTTTTAAGTTTGAAGTTGTATAACTCTTAAATAATATGTAATATATACGCAAATGAAAGTAAAAAGTTCCTAAATTTAAAATATGATTATATATATATATATATTGAAATATGTTATGAAGATAATGTTTAATCACTTTAATATTGTGTTGGATTCTTTTGTTCAATGTTATGCATTAATAGTTTTAAAATCATGTTTAAATAATCTAAGAGTGAAATTGTATTTCTTGAAGTAGTAAAATGACTTCTTTACTACATAAATTACTAAAGGAACACAAAGTTTACCAATGCTAAGAAACATTTATAATTTTTCGCTGTTAAAAAGAAACACAATATCGAAGGTTTATTCAGAAGTAAAAGTAAACAAAAAAACAACTTTTTTAACTCTTTTGCACATAAATAAATACAAATATTTTCTTTTCTTTTTTTCTAAGTGGTATTCTTCTTACTTTTTTAATTGATCCAAAGAGGGTAGTTGAGGAGGATCAGTTTTATGCAACTTAATAAGAGTATCAGTTTCACAAAGAATGTTCCTAGGGTCAAGGTCCCAGCCATGAAGCTGCTACAGTCCCCACACCACCCTCAGAAACCTATTTTTCTTTCAAATTAAACAAGTGGATCTACACTTATTCATGAAAAATTTTAATATAAAAATTTATTTAATGGATTGTATTTATTTCTCTTCAAACATAACAGCTACATCTAAAAGGTTTAATTAGATTTCACAAAGTTTAATAATACATTTAAAAAAAATATAGGTTAGATATAGGGTATGCCCACTGCTCATAGATGGGACTAACCCTGACTATGTGATTTGACAAAGATTAATCCTTTTTTTCACACAGAATATTTGCTTGACTTTTATCATGATTTCCGTTAAACTTTTTTTAATGCAGTGGTATAAAATCTTGTTCACTTTCTTAGACTCTATATGATAATTATGGCATTTTCATTAACAGTGTTTTCTTTCTCTGAACTGAAATATTTCAATTGTAGTTGAATTCCGTTGAAAGTAAAAGTTGCTGGAGAACAAAGTTTCATTCAAGGTGCATTGAAAATCCACAAATTCATAAACCAAACACGGTATAAGTGTCTACAAATAACTGATCTGTGGTCTATAGTACAGGGGAAAGTTAACCTTTTGTTTGAAAAGAGGAGAAAAGCATGAATATTTTATAAAGAAAAAAAAATAAAGGAGATACAAATTTAGATTTGTCAAATCTAGTTATTTTAATTTCTATTAATTATTTTTTATTATACATTTTATCTATTTATTTTTGTATTCATCTTATATATACTCATTTCTATCTTTTTAAACAAGACAAATCTCAACTCCATTAATTAGCGTAATACACTGATTTATGTAATAAAAATGTTACATTCAATTTTGACAATGAAGCAAACCTCGACAATCACAAGATCATAGTGAGTACTCTTGAAACAACCATCATAGAAAGACAAACAGATTACAAAACTCACATGTGCAAGGGGTATTGTAGGGCTAAGGTTGTGAGGAATTCTTGATCAAAAGATTTTGAAATATATGTATTATTATTTCTGTCCAACAGGTTTGTTTGGGTGGACGTAGAACTTCAAGAATATATAGTTAGGTTTGGTTACGGTATTTTGAATTGTGAGGATCTAATCTAGTCTTCAAAAATTTTTGAAGTTTTGTGGTCTTTAAATGTCGCGCCTTTAGCGATGGTGTGCGCATGGAGGGTACTTTTAGATACGCTGCTAACAAGATCCAACTTAGCCAGAAGAAAAATTCAGTTAGGGAATCGCAGTGTCCTTTGTGTCAAGGTGATGTAGAAACTGCTATACATCTCTTTAATACATGTAAAGTGGTACAACAAGTTTGGGACTTGTGTGATAGGTGAATAGGGAATGTGGATGTTAGATTTGTTAATTTCCAGAGTTTCTGTTTATTAAGTCAAAGACAGGGTGTTAATAGAGCGTGAAAAGGGATGTGGGTGGAGATACGAAATCACAGAAATAAGGTGATTTTTAAAGGTGGACTTGTAGATGCCGAGAAAATTTTCAATCTAGCTCAATTAAAGGGGTGGTTCTATCTTAAGTTTAAGATGAAAAGAATCACTTCACGTGTCTCCGGTGATGTGCTTACTGTCTTTGACCTAGAATCTTTTGCTGCAAGGTAAAGTGGTAGGGGACTTGAGACCAAACTCACGCTCAAAAACCAAAAATTGCTCAAGTTTCACAGGATATTTGTTTATATATTTCTTGAGTGGTCTTGTCTCTCGTGTGGTTTATATTTGTATATGTTTCTTTGTGTCTTATTGTTAATATGAAGTGTAATGCCTATTTTTGTCTTAAAATGTGCATAGGTATTAGGAAACTTAGTCTCTTATTTCGGTGTTGTATTAAGATTGGAGTATCCTGAAGTGTTTCTTTATATTTCATTATTTTTTTGCTGTTTAAGAAAAAAAAATTGTACAAAGCTTGAATCACAACTTTTGTATTTTTAATTAATATATGGTTTATTGTGGATAAAAAAATAAAATTTAGATGGTAAGAATAAAACTAAAATGTTGTGTGAATGGAATATGAAAAATGGTCCCTGGAAAGGTGGTGAAAATTCAAAGGGTGGTAAATGAAAATTTGATTGCAGCCGTCCTAGACGAGGCACATGACAAAAAATGTATAAATCTTGGCCTTATTAATTTGCATCATTAAACTTTCAATTAATTTGCAAAAATTAATAAAAAATTGCATCATTACTAATAGAGAGTGAGAAATTTTTGCTGGAGTCCACTATCACTTTCAATGCCTGAGATTAGTGCCTGAACTGATCGGTAATATCACCAATATTAAATCCATATTTATTAACAAACACTTCATCCTTCAATTCCCTAAGCATTTCACCTACGTAATATTCAACACAAAACCCAATTTGAAACTCAGTCTTATACCACACTATTTGTGTAAAGATTGTTAAGTGTGTGTTGTTTATTACTTCCGTGAAGTGTTTACGGACACACATTATAGTGTTTGACCATAAAACTAGAAAAACTAACATATACAGTGTCATAAAGAGAACAATATGCAATGCATGCTTATGACTAAAGACTTGTTTTTTTTTTTTGCAGTTGCAAATCCCAGTTTAACAAACTTGCCATAAAGGAAAATTACATTTACCGTTTGACAACACAAGCTTAGTATATGGGTCTTTGGTTGACATTACTCAAATTACTTCCATTAACTTGAATATCTCGTCCACCTCCATCATTTCAGAGAAGGTTGGATGATGTAGCTGAGATCGATTGCAAAGAAGAAATGAAAAAAGTGATCAATAAATGAATAAGAAGGGGTGAAATCACTCTTCAAAAAGGTTTTCTTTTGTCTAATAGGTAAATTAAACTTCACAACTAATCAGAAATGTCGTATATTCCAAGTCCCCATGAAATGTTTTATCAGATAATTATGGTATATATACACATCCTTTTGAACATATATTTAGAATATACAAAACAAGGCAGTCAATTCTTGTTTATAAATGTATGTTAAAGCTAGGTTAAATTACCCAACTTTTATCAACACTGATATCATAGAGATCTTGGAAGTGATTTCCTTGTTCTTAATTTTTTTTTTCTACAATCTATACGGATGTATATAAGTTCAAGTACTCCAAGTACTTCTATATTATATATTCCTTTTTGTGAGTAAAAGAATATCATAGTTAAGATACATGTATGTATATATACATAAAATAAAAAAATTATTTTGCAAATCTAATCCAATGAATTTTAGAGACTATTCAAAGCAGGTGTAGCAAGCAAGATATTTGTGTTAGTAACATGTACACACACAAAAAAAAAAGCAGGTGAGTGGTGAGGAAGAGAAACTGGTAACTTGAAAAGGGTTGAAAGTCTCTTGTGAGCATTGGTAGGCACGCGCACACAACAAAGGAGGAAAGAAAGTCAAACTGTCATACTTACAAACTACAATGAATCAATTATGCTCCAAATTACTACACATTTTTAAGTCTTCTTCTCTCTCTTCTATCGTTTTCCCTTTCTCCCACATTTTCAAAACCCCCTCCTTCCGTATTTATAAGAACCCCCACCCTTCTTTATCTCACTTGTAACAATCCAACACAATCCCTTTTCTCTCCCTATCTCCATCTCATTCACACCTCTCCAACACAAACCTCTTTGCTTTGCTTACACACAATTAACTTGTCTCATCAATGGATGAAAAACCAAGAAGAACCCTTTTGAGTGAGGACGAGATGGACCTTCGAAGAGGCCCTTGGACCGTCGATGAGGACCTCACTCTCATCAATTACATTGCCACTCACGGCGAAGGTCGCTGGAACACCCTCGCCCTCTCTGCTGGTACATCTCTTTTTATTCATTCAAGTCTCTATCTTTCAATCTTCCTCTGTCATTCTTCTCTCATCTCTCCAATTATTCTACCTTTTAATTGCCTCCAATGAATTTCCGGAACCCAAAGTTCAATTTTTTTGGCTGTGCGGATAAGCTTATATATATCGTATGGTATAAAATTCATGAATATTGGTTGGTGCTGATTGCTTGGCCGCACCCACTTGTGAAAAAAGGGAAAAGAAAATGAATTGATGCCTCCTCTCTCAATCATTAACGTTTCACAAAAAGAAAGTGCCATATAAAGGAGGCTGGGAATGCTCTTTCATTTTCCCTCCTTTGTAGTGTTGTGTTATACTCACTGCTTTACCAATCCAAGTAATAAATTGTAACCTTTCTGCTCATAATTTCATAGGGCTGAAACGAACCGGGAAGAGTTGCAGATTGAGGTGGCTCAACTACCTTCGTCCTGATGTTCGACGTGGAAACATCACTCTTGAGGAACAGCTTTTGATCCTCGAACTCCATTCTCGCTGGGGAAACCGGTAATTAATTAACCCAAAAATGCATGCATTCATTTAAAATAACCTATTCTTGTTTTGTTTATGCATCTGTTGTATAAACTGTTCAACATCAAATCAATGATCTTAGTTATTGTAAATCATTTTATGATTTTGATTATAATAAATGTTTTGTTTTCATTTAACCCCTTCATGTGGGATAAAAAATTGTGACTAAAGACTTTTTTTTTTTAGTAGATATTGTCCTAATAGAGTTGTTTATTGATGGGTTCAGATGGTCGAAAATTGCTCAATATTTGCCTGGTAGAACGGACAATGAGATAAAGAACTATTGGAGAACTCGAGTCCAAAAGCATGCCAAACAACTGAAATGTGACGTGAACAGCAAACAATTCAAGGACACCATGCGTTACCTTTGGATGCCGAGGTTGGTGGAACGCATTCAAGCAGCTGCAGCTGCTTCTGTCACCACCAACAATGCATACACCTCTGAGAACAACCTTAAAAACAACGAAATAGAGGTTCATAATCTCAAGGACAAAATGGGACTAATCGATCCTTCAGCTATGAACAATGACTTTGTGGGTTCCTATGTCATGCAAAGTCACACTCCAGAGAATAGTAGCACAGCTTTGTCATCATCAGACTCATTTGGGACTCAAGTCTCAACAAAATCTGACCTCACTGATTATTACAGTGTTCCGGTTAGTAGCAACAATAATAACACTAATCCTGCAGATTATTATCAACCCTCTCAAATCAGTTACTCCAATTGCATCACAAGCCCATCTGGGGTTTTCCCTCAAGGATTGGATTTCCAATCCCTAGATCCGTGGAACCTGCAGAATGGGGACTCGTCTGACAATTTTTGGAACGTTGAAAACATGTTGTTCTTAGAGCAACATCTCATGAATGACAACATGTGAAACATTGGAAACCAAAACATAAAACTTAGATGCAATTCTTTAGGTAAGTTTAGTGTTGTATTTCAATTAAAGTTAAAGTTAACGATTATTGAAGTGAAACTTTAATTTTAATTGAATAACAGTGCTAAAAATAAGAGTTGTTTTCAAGTTGTACTCTTTTACAGATACCAAGAGCAGGGTTTGATTGTGAAATATGGAGAGGTGGCAGTAGAAAATAGAGACATCAAATAAACTATTCATGTGTAGCACACACCTAGGTATACAGGATCTGTGATGGATATGATATCTGAAACTGTGGATTATAAGGATAGAGAAGGAATTGGGGATTATTTTTCAGCTTATATACAGTTGTTTTTTTTTTTTTTTCATTTTTATTGTAATGGAAAGAGTTGTAAGTTGTTCTTTTCTTTATAGATGATTTCATTCTTTGATATCATTAATCCTGTTCTGTTTTATTTTATAGTTGGTTTTGATTCGATTCTGGTTTTCATTCTTGAGTAGGTACCTAGTGAGGGCATTATAGATGGAGAATGGTACATAATTAAATAATAATTTAAGGACAAGCATACTTGGCTCCACACACACACACCCTTTTTCATTTTCTTCCCTACAAGTGTTATTATATTACATTATGAGTAATCCCACTCTTGAAACCTTGTCCATGGGACCTGAACCAGCCCCTATCTTCCAAAGTTTCTAGATTGCTAAAGAAAAGGTGACAAAGTATTGGTAAGTTTTTAGACGTGGTGCAGTGTCATTGGTGAGCTAGCTCCAATGTTCAAGTTGGCCATTAGGGATATTTTCTTTTCTAAAGTTCCAAAATATGCCCCCAAAGTACGACTCCAATAACCCAAAATCTTCTCACGCTTGTTGGATTTCGTACGGACAATATTATTTTTTCACTCTCCATCAAAACTTCTTCTTCATCGGTAATATAACAGTTTCACCACCCTACTTTATTCTATTCTATGGGTCCCTCCACTACACGTGCCAACCAAGAAACACAAACACAGCTTCTGATTATCACTTCTGAATAGCAAGTTTCTTGTTCAAATATCAACTGTTTTCTCATATTCAGACTATAAAATCTTTTTCTAGAAATGCTCTGTCATATTCGTGAATTTAAAGTTTTAAAATATAAAATAAAATTAAATGCTTGTTGAAAAGATATTCAGATGCTTGTTAAAAGCTGAAAGTTGAAAACTAATAAGCTGATTTATTGAATTAAAAGTATATAGTAAAACTGCACATTGAACTAGCTAATATTCGTGACATAAAAGAACGTGTTTGATGAAAGTGAAGAGAGGTGAAGGTGAGAGAAATTGGAATAATGGTTTTTTTGACATAAGAATGGTGAACTCGTACTATTCTTGTGAAATATCATTGCATGCATTGTTTGAACTTGTAAATGGTGAGAATTTTTAACTTTATTCATCACTATGTATTTAGAATTATTTTTTAATATCATTTTACATCTGTGAACTACAGATTATTCTATATACAATTTATTTTTATTTAGTCAGTTAATTTGTCAGTTTCAGGCTAATTTGTCAAGTTTTAAATTAATCAATCAATTGTACAAAGTAACTTATTTCACTTATAAAATACATAAAAATGTGTAATGTGTAAATAATTAATGATGTCAAAACTCCTATCCTATTAGGCGAGGGTGACACTTTACATAGTTTTCAATGTAATTACTTATATTTTTTTCTATTCTGTTGTGGCATTCTTTAATGTGAAAGTTGTTTTAAGTTAAACATCTTAATTATACAAAATGCTGCTTAATTATTTGTATGCTTTGAAAAGAAGACATCAATAAAAACAATGATTTTATAGTATTAGCATGTGAAATTAATAGTAGGATCTACCAGATCAGGTTATTGGAGTAATTTTTTATGTTTAGATATATATAATATTATAAAATCCACAAAACTAACACAAACAATCATTTAAGCACACCTGGGAGTTTTTATTTGAATCCATTAAAGTTCAAAAAACTTTAAAATATTAGTTAACCGTCTACTTTAATAATTGTAACAAGAGTATTTTTTTTTTCAAAAATATTAAAAAAATTTAAATGAAAAAAAATTAACTAAACTTAACTAGCATTGTTAATTAATAAATAAATAGACAATTATGAATTTCTTTGAGGTGGGTCCCAGGAATCGAATGCCACGGGGGATTCCGACGTGGATATATTATGGGTCCCACCGAGGCTTGACTTGAAATTTAGAAGTCGCTTCTCTTGGACCCACACACCAAGATTGATGTTGAGTTTGATTTGAATTATATTTGCATTTGAATTTGCATTTGGATTTACATTGCAGGTAGAAAATCAAATTCGGCACTCAAGAATAAAATTAAAGTCTTGCTTGGTCCGCACACTTTTCTTTCCTTCTTTCTCTGTATTGTGGAGTCCAGTTATACAATACTTTTTCTACTTTCAACTTTTCTAATTCCTCTACTCAACCCCAATACGTTTCTCATAATATAAATCATTTTCGTTTTCTAAACAAAATACAACCCTAATTCTTAAATTTCAACCTTTATTTTACTTTTAACACTAAAAAGAGGTAAGTGCGAAAATTCACTTCTATTTTCCTTTGAAGGAGTTAATTCTTTTTATTTATACAAATTAAACACGTTTTAAAAAAAAGTTTTCATTTTATTGTATTTTAAATTATTGATTTTGAGAAAAGAAACATATTTAGTTTATATTTATTATTAACTAGGTCGTTTGGCATGTGTTTGGATAAAATATCATGTTACTGTTACTCTAGTTTTAATTGTTCTTCTATTTTCACATTACATCACTCTGTTACCTGATAAATACATTTTAGCCGTATTTCACATTTTTCAAATAAAGTGTAATGAAGCGTTCAAGTTAGATTACGGATTTAGATTTGACTAATTTAGACAAATTATAATGTGTTTGGTTATTTATTTTAATACAATATTTGAAATATTTTTATGATAAATGTTATTTGGACAGAAAAATTAAAGTTTAAAAATTTATAGAAGTGATTTGATTGTTTTATATTTCCTTTTTTTTTTCGCATGTCTATTTTTTTTATATTATCTCCTTCACCAAGTTAGAACATCATAATTAAGATATATCAAGTGTCTGAGGTTACAATATTATTATTTTAATATTGTTTTATTACAATATTATATTTTTGTTAAGGTAAGTTGGTGCTATTTTTTAACTAACATTATCTAGTGTTCATAAACAAGGATGGCTTTCAACTGATTTCATACATAATTTTTTTTGTTTAACATCAATTGAAGTTAGTTCAAGTTATTTTTTTAGTGGAACTGGATCAAAGTTATTTTTTTGTCAACATGAATTAGGAATACCTTTTCATGGACATTAGTCAAAGTTTTACGAACTATTTTTAATTTGATATAAGTTAGAGGTTTTTGCGATGATTGACATTGTTCATATGATTTTTTTACTGAACTACACCAGGAATTATTTTTTTGTCAACATCACTCATATTTTCTCAATCAGTTGGTAAGATATTATTGATTTATGTTAATTAAAAGAAAATCAATCAACATTAATAGGTTAAATATAAATAATAATCTTGATTAATATAAATAAAAAATAACTTTTACTGATGTTAATAGAAAAAACCCCTTATTAAAATTAACTAAAATAAATCTGTAAATTTTGACTAAAATATACTCTCAACCAACATTGATTTAAATACCATTAACTGATATTTTTAAATTATATAACTTTTTAATTATGCAATAATTAAAATATTCTATATAAACAACAAATAAAATATTTTATCTAAATAATATTTTGAAAAATAAAAAAATTTAAAAGAGGTTTTTGATAATAAGATGAGGTTACTTTTCAAACAAGTTAATAAATTGGTTTTATAATATTTAAACCAGATTCTCCATAAAGATCGATGGAAAATATAAATTAACTTATCCATAAGTTAAAATTAATTTATGAAATATTTATATCACTCTTCAAAATTTTATTTTTCACTTTACATACATTAATTTTCTCGTATAGAGACTTCAATTTTATTTTTTTTACATACATGGAAGTATAAACATGCAGTTATCTAATGCAAACTGAAATAAACTTCATAGTTTTGTGCATCATGATTGACAGGTCATAGCTGAGAGTTTCAACTTCAAGTTCAACAGTTGCGGCTACGAGTGCTTGGTTTCACCAATATTTTTTATTTTTTATTTTTAAAAAAGAAAAAATATTTAAAAATTTAAAAAAGAAGAACACGTGGGAACTTGTAAACACGCACACCAAAGCTTTGTTATAGGCACGCGCCCTACATAGATTCCCCGCCGCCACTTTTCGCCCTTCTTTTTCCAATTACTCACACCACAAAATTCATTTTCTTTTTTTCTTTTAATTACATTCTTTTAATAATCTATATTTTCTTTTTCCACAACGTTGTTATCTCAATGTTCGGAACTATTTTTCTACACACACCAAAATGCTTCGTTTGCTCAACATTTTCCGAAGTTTGTTATTTTATTGGTATTAATACTTTGGTGTTGGAATTTTCCTTGCGACATCATTAAACCCAACACCTCTTTTAACCATAATGAGTGCCACGTGGCAGCCACAGTAAAACTCCACCATTTTCGTAAACATTGTTTGTGCATGGGTCCTTTTCATGGATGATTCATTGCGTGAAGCATTGTGATGAAAGATGGTTGCAAGGTTCTTTTCTATAAAGGCCAACTCCTCACAGCCACATACTGCTTCTGTACAAAAAGTTAATGATCATCTTCGAATTAGCCTAAAAAATATACACAACTTGTTTCCAATCCGTAACTAAAATCTCCATGCTTCATTTCTCCTTCTACTTTAAGTAAATACACGTTTTCTGCTTCTTTCATTCTTATCCAACACAAATGAATTTGCTAATTAAGATCCGAGACTAGGATTTGAGTATGTCTAAGGTTTAAATCACATAAATGGAAGTTTCTAATTATGATCATACTCTGCTAATTCAAACCTAATCATTCATTTCACTGCGTATGGAGATGGAATTCGGCTTTAACTAGCTTCAAACTTCGGCAGGTTCTGAAGAAATTAAAAACAAAAAAGGTGGTTAATTAGTAACAAAGTATTGTCTGTTCATAATAATAATAAAAAAAAACAACAATGAATGATTTTTAGACTCGTGTCACTAATTGAAATCTTACCTTTTGTTTATCCCTCTATCCACGTGTGCATGCATAAAGGGAATTATTTTTCATGGAAAGTAGGTACAAAAGGAGTGAATCGTGAGCCATAGTTGAGTAAGTTTTACTAAAAGTTAATTAGTTGTAAGTGGTGTTCATTAACCCATACATGTGTATAATTAATGAATAACGAGTTTATTTTTAAAACCGTATGAATTTGCATAACAACCCTAGTTACTTAATTAATGTCATGTTTTTATTCACTGATAGATTTTTTTATTTCTAGCACAAAACATGTTTTGCAATCGTTATTCTCGTAATCTAAGTCAACCTTAATTAGTTGTTTTGGTGATATAGTTAGTGGAGCTTAATTAAAAGAAAAGGAAATTTGTGGGTGATTATTTATTAATGTAAAATATAATGGGCACAATGGTGTGCGTGTTAGTTGGGTATAGGAGGAGGGGACACGTTTTTCATCTTCTTAAGCGTTGGATAAGATCAAATGCAAACTTCTATTACGTCATCAAATATTTGTTGATCACTATGTGTCTTAGTTAATGCGTAATTAACTATTATTGTTTTTTGAACTGTTATTCTTCCCAACTATCAAAATAATTGAACAGTTAGAATATAGTAGACCTAAGTCAGTCAAGGCTCTTATATAATCAATGTTTTAATTATATAATCAATGTTTTAATTATAAATTAGGTGGTAATGCGGGTTTTTAATCTGTGTCTCACATTCAATCCATAAAAGTTGAGTATAAAACACATGAATTAGGAGGTCTGACCTGCATAATTGTGTTTGCGGGTCTACCTGCGTAAATTAAAAATAACAATTTTTTTTTTTTTTATAATTTTG
>Ga0209700_105179_pt1 | contig 22343 bp, 11 predicted proteins | sample SiratroredBW_FD_187528 | JGI IMG/M metagenome (GOLD analysis project Ga0209700, IMG submission 187528) | Root nodule microbial communities of legume samples collected from California, USA - Siratro red BW (SPAdes) (version 2) | ecosystem: Host-associated > Plants > Roots > Nodule | place: USA... | reverse complement strand
TATATATATATATAGGTGACGAGGATATGACGTATGAAGATAGTCATACTATTCCACTAGTTGATGAAGGTTCTGATAGGAGAAGTTTCTTTTTAAAGAGAATACTTTTTTTTTTATAAATTAAAATTAGTTTAGTTAAAATATTTGAAATAAATTTTGTAAAATTTTTATTTTAAATTTTATGTAAGTTCATTTTAAATTAAAAAAACTCATTTTTTTTCTTAAAATATTTAGGAGCAAGTTACTCAAGAATAAAATTGGGAAATAAATACAAGTTTCACTTAGATTTTTTACTATAAATACACGTTCACAATTTGTGTCTTGGCATGCACTTTCTGTGTCATTCTCGAACACAATACATGGAAAATTTAGTGGAGAAGAGCGTGGCAATGGCTTCCATTCCAAGAACTCGTGCCACAGAGTTGTTGCCAACAGAGGTCAGCAATGGCAATGTCCCTAGAAAAGAAGATAAGTTGCAGAAAGGTATTGAAGAGAAGCTTGCTATCACTGAGTGCAATGGCGAGACACAACCCAATTTGGATTCAGTTATTTCTCACTACGTCCAAAATCTACATCAGTACGACTTCAATAATTTGGGTAACTTTCATTTCATAACTTGTTTCACATCCTTGTATAAAAGAATTGATTTATATACGTGCTAAGATAACGAGAAAATAATTGTTTTATAGTATTAGTACTGATATTTTGATACTTTTCTTCTTTATCTCAATGCACTTCAGGCTACCCCGTTAATCAAAACATCAACTATGAGAGATTAGCACCATTGCTTCATTTTCATTTGAACAATGCTGGTGATCCATTTCTAGGGAGCAGCTTCTCCCTGAATTCAACATCATTTGAACTTTGCTTGCTTGATTGGTTTGCAAATCTATGGGAGATAGAGAAGAATAAGTATTGGGGATATGTCACAACAGGAGGAACGGAAGGGAATCTTCATGGGATTTTAGTAGGGTTGGTATTCTTAACTTGATATAATTTCTAGAGACTTTTGATGCTTCAAAAATATATTCTGAGCACAAACATTGACTTATATCTTCACGTAGGAGAGAACAATTGCCAGATGGGATTTTGTATACCTCAGAAGATTCCCATTATTCAATCTTCAAAATTGCAAGAATGTATCGGATGCAATGCATGAAGGTTAGCTCTTTGGTCTCCGGAGAGATTAATTATGATGAACTAAAGACATTACTTCTTGCTCACAAGGACAAGCCAGCCATCATCAATCTAAACATCGGTTTCCTCTATTACCTCTGACGGCTACACATTTGTTAATATGCACAAAATTTTTGTATAAAATTTAAAAGGTTTCTTGTTGTAGGTACAACTATGAAAGGTGGAGTTGATGATGTTGATCTTGTTATAGAAATACTTAAAGAATGTGGTTTAACTCGTGATCGATTCTATATTCATTGTGATGGAGCTTTATTCGGAGCGATGTTGCCTTTTATCAAACAAGTAAGTTGTTTACATGTATAAATTACAATATGATGCTAAGTGTGAATCTAATCCAGGTTTCATATGTATATCTAGAACTTATCACTAAATCAAATCAACTTTATGATTATATTATAATTATTATTATTATTATTTTTATTATAATAATAATTGTTATTATTATAATTATGATTTGTATTTTACTAATATTATTAATTATTATAATAATAATAAAAATAGTAGTATTATAACTCTATTATTGGATTATTATTGACTAGAATTGATATGATGCATGACTCCTCACATCTTCTTATTATTTGATCCATTTTTCATAGAATCCTAATTTCTCCATCATAGTAAAGCAATGACCATTTTACATAGTTATATGCCTTCTCAATCTATTTTCAACAATACACAACTATTATTTCTTCATTTAACCTCTTCCACTATCTCTTCCACTATTTCATTGACAAAAAAGTCAAATTTAAATCAATAAGAAAACCACTTAAATTTTCAAGGAATTAATTATTACTATAATAAAAATAAAGTTGTTTGATGCCTCTGCAGACTATAATATTATTAAACATTGCAAATAAGTAAAGTTTTATGATTTTCTACATATTACTAAAAAAATATTGCACTTTCAATTATTTATTATTTCTTCGTGTGGATAATTTTCCAGGCATCAAGGATTACCTTTAAGAAACCTATTGGAAGTGTGACTATTTCTGGTCACAAGTTTATGGGATGTCCAATTCCTTGTGGTATTGCATTAACTCGTTTAGAATACATTAATGTATTTTCCAAAGATGTTGAATATATTGCTTCAAGGGATGCCACAATCACAGGTAGGTAGTCGTAGTGGGCATGCTTCAATTTTTCTTTGGTATGCTTTAAAAAGAAGAGGTTTGATAGGACTGCAAAATGAAGTGCAAAAATGCATAATGAATGCACAATACTTACAAAATCGATTACTTGATGTTGGGATTGGTGCAATGTTGAACAAATTTAGCAATATCGTTGTCTTTGAGAGACCTCTAGATTATAACTTTTCCCATAGATGGAATTTGGCGTGCAATGGTAATATTGCACATGTGGTGGTGATGCAACACATCACCATCCAAATGTTGGACTCCTTCGTTGATGAATTTCTTCAAGAGCGATCCATTTGGTTCAAAGAAGGACAATTCCAACCTATATGCATTGCAAATGATATTGGTGTTGCAAATTGTGCTTGTAAATTGCACCATTCAATATCATGATTGAGAATCTATCAACTATTTATTGTATATATGTCATCATACCATTCAATATCATGATTGAGAATCTATCAACTATTTATTGTATATATGTCATCATTGGTCTAAATGAATGAGCTCCTATCCTTCAAAGCATGTTATTTGAGATTGATCTTATAACTTGATGTATAAATATACATATGTTGTAAAACTATTTAAGTGTATGATAATAATTTAAGATATATTATTTCCTACTCCTCAAGAGTGTACCTTCATGAGAGAGAAATAAACTCAATATATTTTGGAACTATGGTTGAGTTTTTGTTATTGGAGAACTTTTATATTTCACTTTTTACACTTTTGACCTTTTCTTTTTTATCTTCAATATTCAATTATAATGAAAAAATTATGAATTTTTTCATAAAAAATAACAAATATATTAGAAAGAAACAATTGAATTGCTCCAACTCATATACAAATAACAAATAAAAAGAAAAAAGAAAACCAATATCCATAGACGACTTACTATACCCTTACATACATCTAAATAGACTTGAAGGTATATTATAATCTAATCCAAGATTGTAATGTTCAAGCTTTAAACATTGTAATATATATTGTTGGGTTTCTTCCTTGAAGGATACACATGAGTCTCTTTCATTTGCCACACACTTCATGATTGATTTAAAACATCAAACATAGACTACATATCTATCCTTTTGAAACTCATGACTACACCTATTACATCAACCCAAAACTACATACCTTTCTTTTTTGTGTATTAATATTATTAAGGAAAACGATGAAAAAAATCAAAGAATCGGAAAAAGTATTTTACAAATAAAAAATAAATAAATTCAGGAGTCGGTTACCTGTGGATAAGCTATTAGCATCCCCATATCCTGTCCAAGACAGTACTTTTAATCAAAATGAATAACAACAAAATATGCTTTATATAATGTTTAAATTTCCAAAAATAATACATAATGGATTTCTAAAAAAAATAATAACAAAACAAGTAACATAGAGCATCTACTCCAGAATCAGTGTATACATAATTCTGAAAGATAAATAAGTTAATTTCAAAAATATATTTTCCTATCTTAAATTTTTATATTTTTTTCCTTTTTAATATTCCTCGAATTAAATCTTGCATAAGGAGCAATTATTTGGAAATTTAATCAAAACTTATTATTTATTTTTTATTATTATTTATGGAATATGACCTACCTAAAACAATTCACAATTTTTTTAAATGTAAAATGAATAAAAGAAAATAAATATTATTAAAATAAAGTAATGACAGAAAAAAAAATATTTATAAAATTTTAAAAGACATGATTTATAAAAAGTGTAAGAGCATTAAATGCATTTATTTAAATCAAATAAAGAGTAGTGACATGATTAACTTTGTGCTGTTGTGAGTACACATAGGCAGTTGCAAATGCAAAAGATGGGACCCACTTTAAAAGAGGAAAGACAAGAAACCAAAATTAAAAAAAAAAAAACTAATATCATAGATATTATAGTGCAGCCACAACGTAGGTGGAGAGAGAATGCGTTAACATTAGGGGAGAGAATTGGAAGGGAAAAGAGGAGAGCGCGGCAGTGTTTTCCATGACAGCTGCCGGAGCACTCCGCACCACAAAATTTTTTTACAATCATGAATCAGCAAGCGAAAGTAATAATGCCGGAAATAACAATAGTTTTTTTTTTTTTTTATCGTTCATTCTCTCATCACTCACACGTTTCTCTTGCACGAGAAAGAAACCGTGTTTCTCTCTGTTTCTCTCCTTTCTACAATTTCGGAGTTCTCAAACTGAAGCATAATCAAACTAAGTTTCATCAAGGTAATCTCAGCACCACAAATAACATAATATGAAAGCAAATTCAAATGAAAACTGAGCGTGTATGGAAAATAAGCGAAGGTACAATTAAACGTGAAGATATGAACGGAGAAAACATGTTATCGGTGAAAGAGAAAAAAAAGAAACGATGAACAGTGTATACAACAATAATTAACAGAGATGAATAATGACTTAAAAAATTGGTGAAAATGTAACACTATGGTTTACTTGTTGAAGCGCCGAATCCTCTAAATAAAAGCGTTCTTCAACTAACTACGGATTTTCAGTCTCCAGCGCGATCTTCTTCTCCGGCACACGTTTGTTTCTTTTCGGGTGAAGAGCTTCCTTCACAGAAACCTCAACAAATCCTCTCTCAATTTTAGAGTTCAAAAATGTATTCTCTAACCAGTGTCCAATCCCCCCATTCTGTGAACAAAAGTTCCTTTATAGGAAAAAATAATTCAACACTTCATTCCTTCATGTCAACTTTTATTATTTTCGCGGTTCATCTTCCGATTGTGTGCAGTGTAACGAGGCATTGAAGAGTTTTTGAATTTGTCGGTTTCACCCGTTGCCAAGAGTGAAATCAAAACGGTGAACCAATATACATAAAACGGCAAGAGCAAATATTGGGGATAATGAATAGTAACTGAAGTAATCCGGGCTTGCCACGTGGCCATTTACTAAGACTTGGTTGAAGGCTCTAAGGAATCTCTAATCCATTTAAACTATTTTGAGCAAAAACCTAACCTAGCTAATATATAGAAAAGAAAGAAAAGAAAATCCCGATTAATTGAGTTTTAAGCTTTTTTAAAATCTATCATCTCAACAATACATTTTCCTCATTTCCTCCTTACCTCTTCGACAACTTCCTTTGTCATTATTACATTATCTAGATTTCTCCTATCCTCTATAAATGTAGATTATTTATGATCAATAATTTTGTAAAGTATTTTCTTTATTCTTTTTAATATAATTTTGGATATAATCTTATATATGCTCTCTATTTGAGATATCCCTTCAGCGTTATCTATTTTATGGATTAAGCAATAAAAAGACACGTTACATCCTTTGGGCCACCTCACACAATTATAAAAACAATTTACAACCCTTAAGATATCCATTTTAGCCAGGTCTTATAATTGTTTGAAAAAATTGAAATTAAAGTCATCTATATAGACCAAGGCTTTTATTATTATCACAGTCCTATACAGCAGTCTTAATTTTGTCCTCCAAAAATTTACTTACTTACCAGAACATCATTATCCTCACTACTTATTTGTGGAAAGACAATATTATTCAATCTAACTTTTAAATCAGCAAACTCCTTGAATCTATTCTTATAGAAACATTGAACCTCTTCTTTTACCTTATTTAGCTTTCACATCATTCATTTCTTACTTTAACACTCTTAACATATTCTTCATTCTCCTCCATTTAATTATTCTATAAAAAATTTGGTGTTTATATATCCTCTGTCTCTAACCATTTAGATTTACACTTTTGTTTTTCTATGACAAAATTATGAATATATGTTCTAGTTTGGATTTTTCAAATGCATATGAAATTATATAATAATTAACATTAAATTAAAATTAAAATTTAATTAACACTTAATTCTAAAAAGTTAAATAAAGGATCGATATAACAAAATTTTAAATTAGGTATCTAAAATAAAATAATTATATATATGTAAAACTTGAAATTACATATGTACTTAAAATGAAAATCGATCATTTATTGAAGATTTGAATTTATTTATGTAAAATTATTATTATAACATTAACTCAACTAGAAATGGTTAAATGTATTTTTTGTTGAGGACTTCATTTTTTTTCTTTTTTTGAGTGAATTATAAATTTTATTTATTTTTTACTTTTAGAAAAAATATTTATTAAGTGTTTAAAATTTAATTTAATTATTTTTTATATTAGGTTGGAGATAAAATTAAAAGGATGCTAATATAATATATAAAATTAGTCATTTTTTATATCATTTTATAATTGAGTCATATGTATTATATCATACATTAATATTTGACTTATCACTCATTGTTTTTTATTTGCAATCTTTTACTTAATAGGTGAGGGTACATTTAAAACGTTTAATATCACATGTATGTATTATAGATAATTATCCCTCAAATCATCTTAAGTCTTAATTTAAATGATTTAGGCAATGAGTAAAGTCATAAAAGTTATAATATTTCTCCTACATAGATACTAATACATATATTTAAACAAAGGCTCATATATCATCTTAAAAATATATATATATATATATATATATATATATATATATATATATATATATATATATATATATATATATATATATATGTAACACACCTACATCCACCCACACACTCACATTCACGTGCAGTGGCAGCTTAAGACTTTAGGAGGCCTAAAGCAAATAAAAAAATGAGACCTTATTTTAAATTAATAAAATAATTAAAATTATGATATTTTTATCTAAAATTTATTTTTCTAGTTTTTTGTGATACAAAATTATCTATTAAATTATCATAATTAATTTCATTTAAAAATTAATTTTCAATAAACAATAAAACTAATCCGTTTAATCTTTGTTGAGACATTGTTGATCTTAAATAAGATTTTATTTGTTTAAGTTTTAAAAAACTCTTTTCAGCTAGAGCAATTGATACTGAAATTGTTGACATTATTCTATATATGCATTTGGAAAATAATTTATTCTTTTTATATAATTAAGAATGTGAATTGGTTTATCATTTTCTAATCCTATAATCTCTATTTAATTCTGAAAATAAATCTAAGTCATCAAGATTCAATAAATTATCATATTTCAAATACTTTTCATTCAAAGAAGACTCACCTGTATTTTCTTATTCATTTTTTTGTTTTTTTTATAAATTTATCCATAGCCCCTTTTTGTGATTCAAAAAAAGTTCAACTCGTTTTTTTTGTTTTGAATAACCTGATTCAAATTTCTAGTTGCCATATTTGTATATTTTTATATAAAATTAAAAATTATAATATATATCACACTGAATATAACTTATAAATATATAAAATAAGTGTAAGTTAAAAAGATAAAACCTGATTGTCGAAACAATAAACTTGATCCAAGAGTCTCAAGTCTCCTATTATGATATTATCTTTAACTTCTAAATTCTCTTTCTTGAATCTGCATAAATTATTTTAAGATTAATTAAACAATAATAAAAAAATAAAAAAATTAAGATCAATTGATCAATCTCATATTATTTTTACCTAATATTGATGCACTCAAAAGGAGCCAAAGTGAACACAAACTTTTCCTCTATCAATCTACTGCTCAAAGTCTGTCTCCAAATAAACACGCGTATAAATGCACAGTATAAAATGATGCACAGTATAAAATGATGAAATATGAAATGAAAGAATTTTAAAATTGAAAACAAGTTGAAATAATGTTATGGAAGGAACAAAGAGACAAGAAACCAAATAAGTGAAGAAAGAAGGAGAGAAGTGGAAGAGTCAAACAATGATATGACATATAAAGAGATTATATCAATCCTTTGGAATACAGGAAAAAGATAAATTAGAAAGTTTTGAGAAAGATTCCTTCAATGTTCAATTTGTTTAAAAAATATTATTCATTTATTATAAGAAAGTTTCAAGAATATTATTTATTAAATAGTATTTATAGTACCAATATAAATTTAAAGTCATTAAATAATATTTATAGTACCAATATAAACTTAAAGTTAGTTAAAATATTTAAACTTTTAATTAAAAATTTGTTATTATAATTTTAAAATTAAATATTTTTTATTTTATAATAATATGTGAGTATTAAATTTTTTTGAGATTTTGAGGTCTTGAGACCTAAAACATATTAAATATTTTTGAGACCTTTGTGGCCTAAGACATATTAAAATTTTTTGAGACCTTTGAAGCATTGAGGCCTAAAACGGTTATTTTACCTGCTTGGGCCATGAGCCACCCCTGCTCATGTGTGTAGATCCATTCATCCACTCACTCACACCACACTTACATCCCACACTCACCCACACCCATAATCATACAATTTATAATCATCGAATAACATTTAAATCAATATATCATTATTTATATTCTATGTTGAATAAATTGTTGCTTTAGCAACACAATCTCTTCATCCAGATTCATTTAGAGAAAAAATGTCATTTTTGTCTTGTTTGAACAAGAAGACTCTCAATTTAATGAACAAGAAAAGAAACAAAAGATACAAAGTTCACATTCTTATGTTAACTTCAGTCAAAATATTTTGAAAAGGATTTAATACTGCACCTGGAAACATTTGAAAAGTCCAATATTGTATGAATTTAAACCTTCTTATTAAATTTAAAATATCCCATTACAAACATTTATTAAACATGATTTATGTCCCAACTTTCAACTTAAAATAATCATTCAAATAAATAGGACTAAATCTAATAATTCTATCAAGTTTAAAATTCAAAGTAAAAATTATTTCTATTCTAACATGCTCAAAATTTGATTCAAAACAACCGTGACTATTAAATTTTCATCAATTTCTTAAAGTCATAAACTTGGTCACTTTTTTTCGATTTTAATTCAAATATATATATATATATATATATATATATATATATATATATTAACAATGAAAAATAAAATTAATAAGAACATTTAAGGGGTGCTTCAACTCTAATATAAAAGCACAATTCAAAAACAAAATTCAAAATTCATATCCTAGATCCAAATCTTACACACACAAATATCCAACCAAAGTAAAAAAGGTAAGTGCATGCAATGCATTTGTCCTACAGCCAAGATTTTATCCACCATTGCTAAAAAACACCCTACAACAAGAAAACTCTACAAACTATATAGATACAAGTAGAAAGGGTAGTAAGAGTGCTAAATCAGCTAGCTGCTCCCAAAACATCTGGATTCTTTTAACCTTCCAAAGAAACGTGAATCTTGCATCTCCTCCAAGTAGATGACCCCGCAAATTCCTGAAGATGTAATCTGCTCATTTTCCAAAAAATCTCTTGATGGGTCTTCTGACAAAAGAAAACACCAATATCCTTCCTACCCATAGTCTACTAACCATCTATGATCCTACCTTACAACCCAAATAGGTACTATCACAACCAACGTCCTACTAAATCTGTTTTAAAAATTCAAAAAGGTTCATGAACCATTCCGAAAGCGACCCTTGCACTCTAACTCCACTAAACTTAGCCCATATCCAAGCATTCATTTATCTGTGCTAGTGCAAAGATCTCTACCTCATCAACCTTCTCATTATTAAAGATCAACTTATTTCTATGGTTCCAGATTTCCTTTGCTAGTGCCAACCACATTCCTTTCCACACTTTATTGGCTTTAACACTGAGAAAACTCAAGGAAAACCCACAAAAATGACTATAAACTTCATTGCTTCTCGTCGAAGAAATTCCTAACCATTTATCACACTTTACCCACAATTGTGTACCACTTCACAAGTAATTAACATATGCTAAATAGTTTCAACCTTCTTAGTGCACTACGGACAGAGATTTGACCTCATCCCACATTTCTTCTCTCAAGATTGGCTCTAGATGAGAGCCTATCTAATAAGACTGTCCATCCAAAGATCTTAGTTGTCCCTTTAAATATAATTCGACATAGAATAATTCATTAAAGATAATGTCTAATTGCATTCTAAGTAATAGCACGAGAGAGGGTTACAAAATTATCAAATTTCTAAAGACCTAAAAAAAATGATAAAATCAAATTAAAATTGAGTCAAAAGTTAGACTAGTTAAGATCATCATTCTCTTAACTACCAAATTAATATTAAATTAAAATATTAACATTAAAAAGAATTAAAAAGTTTACATAATAAAAAATCACTTACTTTAAAATGAAATTTGATTGATTATAAATATTTCAGAAATAATACGTGCTAGAACCTGATCTTCTATAAAATGAGAAATTAAGAGAAAAATTTAGAAAGATGAAAAAGAAAGAGAGTTAAGAAGATAGACATGATTTTTTTTTTTTTTAAAGAAGAAAGAAATAGAAATAAGGAAATGGTCATTTTGCCCGTTGGTCTTACACACCCTCAGATGCATCTTCCTTTGATTTCTTTCTGTTCCAATTTCTGTTGTTTTATTTTTATTAAACTATTTTTTTTGTGTGTTTTTGGGCCTTAAGTTTTTATTCAATGCCTATGCCGCAAGCAATGTTCTTCTTATGTGCTTTCAAATCATAACATGTTGATCGATAGACTAACCTTAACTGTCTCTTCTTCCAACGAATCTTCTTTTAATTTTGGAAATGTTAAAATATCCTTTTTGGGCAATTATGAAGATATTTTTTTGATCAAAATTTCGACTTCTAATTGGTCCCTGAGGCATTCTAATCTGATTATGATAATTTTCACTCACCCTTCCATATGATAAAATGATCACTCCGGTAGGATTTAGCTTTCGATTGCAAACTTGCAACTGTCAAAATTAGTTTATGAGTTATTTGCTAACGGGTAAGTCAGTTTAAATTTCTAATTTACAAATCTTTTATTGATAAATTAGTTTATTTAATTACAACTGTTTGATTAAACTAGTCATTAAATATAAAATCATATAAAATGATATAAACATATAAGTTTCGTTATATAAATGAATTTGTGTTTTCTAAAAAAAATATATTATATAGTTATAATTTTATATAGTTTGAGCAATTCTACCTATTATTGTTTTTTAGCAAAACGTTCCGAAAACTGTGATTGAAAGGTGCTCAAAAAATAGTTGCATTGGAACGAAACCCGCCATATAAGAAAATCTTGTAATTTACCTATTCTAGTAATTAGGCAAATCAAATAATGTGATTAATGTAACGGTTTTAGTGTGGGAGACAATGGTTTGATGAGCAACCACCCTATCTTCTCTGATTCATTGTACACGTACGCTCAATTTCTGGTGATTGGTGTAAGGATAGGTGCAGGATTATTGGAATGCAAAACTCAGAAAAAGGAAGAGGCTTGTTCTTTTATCGCATTTTCGGTGAAATGAGAACAATTTTTAGGCAGATAAAAAATGTGATTCATGTAGCAGTTTTATTGTTGTGATAATGATTTGCACATGAACCATATTTTCTCTGATCCGTTCTACACGCGCAATTTCTGACGGATTGACGTGAGGGTAGGTGCGGGATTATTAATTGGAATGCAGAAATCAAAAAAGGAAGAAACTTATTTCTCGTTGAAGCATGTTTTAAGCGTGGGTTAAAAGTTCAAGACGTGTTTATAATGTGAAAGCTCAATAGAAATGATAAATATTTTGGATTTGAGTTCAATGCACCTTGAAAATCAATTACATCATAGGAAACAAGAAAATTTATATATGTTCTTACCGACACTCCAAAAATTATTTATATATGTTTTTACCTACTCAAGTAAGTATTTTATTTTAGAATTAAAGCTGACTTAAGCACAATTTGAGTGGTGAGTGATTTGAGTTTAGCTATTTGAGGACGAAGAGGGTCACATGCAGAAGATATTCAAATATTTAAATGCATAAGTGATTAAGGAATTGATTATGTATAGGTGAGTAGATGGAATGTAATAGAAGTAGTGAAAAGTTGAACGAGAAAAATGAATACTTTTAATATGAATTAAGTGATATTTATATAGTATGTTGGGTCTAAGGAGAGTTATATCATCCAAAATCAGAATAATTAACTTGACGATTTACCTAATTATGTGGAGGTAAAAGCCAAGATACGGGTGATCTGTTTAAGTTATTTCAGATATAGATAAACTATCTGGAATTTCTCAAGTATGAGTTATACAATAATACATATGACGTAGGTGCAAATTAAATAGAATTGACACACATAACTTAATGTTCTTAATAAATATTATTTTCTCTTTCGCTAATATCTTTAAAATCAATCATTCCATCTAAAATATTATTATTAATTTTAAAGTTTATAGAGTCATTCAAATTTTATCTTTGAAATATATTTTAAATTAACTTTAACCTTAATTTAATTTAAAAAAAAACTAATGTTTTGACAAGTGTATCAACTTACTTTTAAAAGTATTACAGTTATTACAAAAATAAAATTTTATATTTATAAAGAAAAAGAAAAAATGAAAGATAAAATAGTAGGTGTGAGAGAATTGTAAAAATTTATTGTGTGAAAATATTTACAACCCATTCCAAAAGAATAAGAGACTATCAAACTCCCCGAAATAAATGCATTTATCTTTTACGTCAATCAAGTATGAATTCTTTGATAAATAGAATGGACATGGACAATAAAATCATTAAACAACTAAAAGGAGTTCCTGGTCCCAATATAAAGCCCAGTATCAAAATGTTATGAAGAGAAGGAACAAACGGGACCCTTAACAATGACTGCAACATGTTTTCTAATATCAATGTAGGTAGGGATATTATATGTGCCTTGGAGGATCTATATGGATAAATAGCTGCTTCTGTATTAAGTAATTGGTTTATTTTCTTTATATTTTCTATTTATATTATTCTCTTACAAAAATAAAAAGAAAACTAGAGACCTTACTTTAGTGTTAACTTTTCAATTTCATACGTATAGATTAATAAATTTGATTATTCCATGTTTCCTTATTAGTATTTAAAATTGCAAAATTAACCATTAATTACAGATTAACTAAAATATAATTTTAATAAGTAGCCAACACTGATATAACTAATAAAGATAAATTTAAATTTTGATTTTGAAATCAGTTTAGTTACTCCCATAGAAACCATCCATAAGTTATTATATAAAAATGAGTAATCATGTTATTTAAAAGTCAATTAAAAGATTTTAGGGAATGAAGTGATTTTGCCCAAGACCTAAAAATAAAGATTCATGTACTAATATCTCACCCATTCAAACTCATCCAATTTTATACATTAATACATCAAACAACTAATTATATCATCCCAAATATATATATCTTTTAAAATAATATAATTTGAATCCAACATATTGTACATAATTTCAATGGAAGAAATATCAATATTAACACAACCAATATTCATATATAATAATTTAATACTCTAAGTGAATTTAATTAGAAAAACATTCTAATTATTCTTGAATTTGAATTCCTTAGACAAATTCTAACCAACTGAACGAAATTTCATTCATTGGACAAATTATGTAAAATTTTTAATTTATATAATTCTATCAAAACTATTGCTACTTCTAATCAACTCATTTTATTAAATTAAAAAAATATTAATTAAAATATTCTCTATCACACAAATCACATATAATAACCAAAATTTCTCAAATTTAACCTCTTGAATCCAATTTCAATGTAAACTTTTTGCACATGATTTATTTTTCATAAATATCTCAAAACATCTTACCCAACTCTAACTTTAAACTCATAAATATCTCAAAACATATGAATCAATTCTAACCTTAAATTCATAAATATCTCATACATTCTTACAATACATACAAATATATATATATATATATATATATATATATATATATATATATATAAAACCAATTTTGGAATCTTCTAATATTTATATTAACAATTCGATAAAAAAAATCAAACACAACATAAAATAATCAAAATAAAAAGGGTGATGATATTTGACACCATCACCTAATATGTCAATCACTTAATAACCTTATGTGACGATCTGGTGACATTGACAATATAAATAATTTTTTAATTAGAAATGTTAATTGTATAAAAAAATAATTTTTTACTAGACTTTATTTAGGGGTGTTTAAAGTGAAATAAAAATATGAATTTATGTTCATGTGTTATTGTGATTGGTCGTTGGGTGGTATTTTTGAGACGAGTTTCAGAAGTGGTGTTTTGGACCTGTGGTTGGTCACTAGGTTGTAATTCTCGAGTGGAGCAATGATGTGTTGTGTTTTGATTTGCGCTAAAGTGAGATGGTTCATGTTTGGGTAACGGTCTCGTATTGGTTTCTTCTTACTTGATCTCCATTTGCTATAAATTTCACCTTTCTTCTTTTATAATAAAACCCTTCCCTTTCTTTTGTGCACTCACTTGTCTCTTTCAATCATTACAATATGAAACGATTTTCTAATATGAGACATATTTTTAAAGGTGTGATGATATCATATTTAAGATGTGATTCCTTTACACTATTTCTATTGTGAGTGTTCAATACTCATACTCTTTCCTACTTTTTAAAATACAAATTCTAGACAAAGAAAAAAAAATTCTTTTTAACGGCTTAAGCAATTATGTCACCTTTTAGAGTGGTTGAAGGTGAGTAATTTTCCATCAGTAACATTTTTCAAATACCAAATAAAAAATCACTTTTAATCTAACTCCTAACAAAAATCCTAGCGCCACCTGTTCCAAAAACACATCACATCCAACATTTCAATGTATATATTAGCTTCTGATAGCAGCTATTACCCAATTTCTTAGCATCCTAATTCAGTATCTTCCTCCAAGTAATTAAGGGTTAGTAACCAATGCAATTTCGTTTCTGTCTATAAATACACATTCTTACGTCCCTCTGCTAAACATATCAATACACATTCACTCACACCTAATGGCTCTCACTCCAGCACTTCATGCAGTTGTGAGCAATGACAAGTCCTCCACAAAAAAAGAGGAGCTTCACACTGATTTTGAAGAGAAGCTTGCCATCACTGAGTGCAGAGGCGAGTCACAACCCAATTTGGCTTCATTTATTTCTCACTACGTCCAGACTCTAAAACACCGCAATTTGCGCAACTTGGGTACACTTTCGTGTTTTTATTTTCTTTCTTCTAAGTGCGTTTTCATTCATTTCAATAACAATATTTCTGTTCATGATTCTTGAGTATGGATAAAAGAATTTATCAAGAAAGTTGATTTTACTGTGCTATGAATGTTACGCATAACTGCTTCTGTATTGATCAAGAAAAATCAATTGCAATTACAGGCTACCCTACCAATCAAGATTTCAACTATGACCCATTACACCCGTTACTTAATTTTCACCTTAACAATGCCGGTGATCCATTTCTAGGAAGCAGTTTCTCCCTAAATTCAACAACTTTTGAAGTTTCGGTACTTAATTGGTTTGCAAGTATGTGGGAGATAGAGAAGAATGAGTACTGGGGATATGTCACAAGTGGAGGAACCGAAGGAAATCTTCACGGGATTTTAGTAGGGTTAGTATTCCTGAACTCTAAATGATTTCTTCTGATATTTCAAAAATATATTGATCTATATCTCTTTATGTAGGAGAGAACAACTTCCTAATGGGATATTATATACCTCACAAGATTCACATTATTCAATCTTCAAAATAGCAAAAATGTATCGAATGAAGTGTGTGAAAGTTAGCACATTAATCTCTGGTGAGATTGATTGTGCTGATCTGAAGGCTCAAGTTCTTGCGCACAAGGACAAGCCAGCCATCATCAATTTAAACATAGGTCTCTTCTTTTCTTTCACTAACAAACATTACTTAAACAAGCTAACACACTTTTCTAAATAAACTTAAAACGGGATTTTATTTGTATAGGGACGACTATGAAAGGAGCTATTGATGATCTTGATGCCGTCATACAAACTCTGGAGGAATGTAGTTTCACTCGTGATCGATACTATATTCACTGTGATGGAGCTCTATTTGGAATCATGTTGCCGTTTGTCAAACAAGTGAGTTAAAAGTTATACTTAAATTTACTTTTCTGTAAAAATTTTATAGCACATTTAGGTTTTTAAATATTTTAAATTAAATAATTTTATCAAACTTAATATATTATCTGATATGAAAAAAAACTAACCTATTTTTCGTGATAATAATACTAAAGTTTATAGTTAATATTATTAATAATACTTTAATTAAATATATAATTATTAATATTATTATTAAATAAGACTTAACGTTCATACTCCCATAATTCTAATAATATTCATCAACCCCCACACTTATGAGCCGACTACCTATTTCACCTTTAACAATCCATTTGTTGTTCTATAGTCACAATTATCATTTTTAATACTTTGCATCGCTAACATTATTACCTTTAAAAATTCACATAGATCTTAAATTATTACCTTTAAAAATTCACATAGATCTTAAAAATTGTATTAGGTATTGATACCATTCTAGATATGAAACCACAATACTTAGACCATTTGTGTTTTATCTAAAACTATGTATGTAATTGAGCCATATACTATATTTCTTTTACATCTATCTTTCATAGCCTAAATATTGTTTTATTTTTATTATTCTAAATTTTTCATGTAATTGTTAACCATGTACTCTTTCATGTTGTATTTTGTTTAGCATTTAAGTCCATACTATACAAGTGTTGAAAGTTAAGCATAGATTTATTATGACCTTCTTTCCCTCCTCCTATTATATAACTATCATATTCTCTTTGATACTTTATAGGTAAAGAATAGGTGATCAATTATCTCTTCTTTTTTCTTTACATAGTTCACACCTTATATCTTTTACTATCACCCCCTTTTTCATCATATTGACTTTTATTGGAATCTTATCTAGAAATGTTCTCCAACCAAAATACTATGAACTCAGTAAAGTCTTCATGCTACATAGAGTTTTAAATGCACTATTATTTTCTCCAAGGCAATACATTATATGCTGATTTGATAATACTTCATCAAAATTTCATTTCCACACCCATTCATTAATACTATCAATTCTAATATATTTACTTGTAATTAGCTGCAATAATTTTTGCTCTTGTACTGATTCCCACACCAATCTCTTAAGTCTTTAGTGTATTTTTTACTTCTAATTTCCCTCTAACCATACCCCAATCTCCCTTATTATTTTATCCTAAGACTCTGAAATTAAATACAATATAGGAAATGTTTGGTCAAGCAAGCTTCCTCCTATCCATGAATCATCCCAGAATTTGATCTTATCATCCGAACCTAGTTTCCATTTTATACTATTATCAAACTAGCTACCTAGTTGTCCATCCTCACACATTTCTTGTAAGTTATGCCATCACCATGATCCATTCCTCATTTAATTTTGGTTATTTAAGTTTCTTCATGTACCATAGTTTATCATTCCATAAGCCATGATTTTCCATACTTAGTCTCCATTTCCATTTTTCAAATAGAGCTACATTAATTTATGATGATTTTTGTATTGATTATTATTAATAAAGATAGATAAAAGTTAAATAATTTATTAAGATTTATAGTCTAGCTTATATCAAATTTAGATAAGCCAAACTTACTAATTATATGAGATAGTCTAAGTAGCTAAAAAAATTAAAATTTAAATCAATAAAAAAAGCTCTTAAATTTTCAAGACTAAACCATCCATTATCATTATAATAGAAAATAGTTATTTGATGCTTCTGCGGACTCTATAATATTATTGGGAATTGCACAAGAGTAAAGTTGCCTAATTTTCTACATATTACTAAAAAATTAATATAGTTTCAAACTATTTATGATTTCTTTTAAGATACTATGTGGGTAATTTTACAGGCATTGAGGATTACCTTCAAGAAACCAATTGGAAGTGTGACTATTTCTGGTCATAAGTTTTTGGGATGTCCAATTCCTTGTGGTATTGTATTAACTCGTTTAGAGTACATCAATGCATTTTCCAAAGATGTTGAAATTATTGCTTCAAGGGATGCTACAATTGCAGGTAGCCGTTCTGGGCATGCTCCAATTTTTCTTTGGTATGCTTTAAAAATAAGAGGTTTAATAGGACTCCAAAATGAAGTGCAAAAGTGCATAATGAATGCACGATACTTACAAAATCGGTTACTTAATGTCGGGATTGGTGCAATGTTGAACAAATTCAGCAATATCGTTGTCTTTGAAAGACCTCTAGATTGTAACTTTTCTCGTAGGTGGAATTTGGCGTGCCACGGTAATATTACACATGTGGTGGTAATGCAACACATCACCATTCAAATGTTAGACTCTTTTGTTGATGAATTTCTTGAAGAGCGGTCCATACGGTTCAAAGAAAGACGTTTTGGACCTATATGCGTTGCAAATGATATTGGTGTTGCAAATTGCGCTTGTAAATTACACCATTCAAGATCATGATATAGAATCTATCAACTATTTAATACACATATGTCATTGTTAGTTTAAATGAAAAGGACTTGTTTCCTTCAAAGCATGTTATTTGAGATTGATCTTATAACTTCATATATATATATATATATATATATATAGTTAAGAAGAGTTTCTATTTAAGTGTATGATATTAATTTAGGATATATTATTCTCCACTTCTCAAAAGTGTGCCTTAGTTAGAGAAAAATAAATTGAATATATTTAGAACTAAGATTGAGTTTATGTTATAATAAAACTTTTACATTTCACTTTTCACATTTTTGTCTTTAATATTGAATTATAATCGCAAAACTAAGGCCATATAGTCCTTGAGGTGCTTCAAAACCTGCATCTGCACTTACTCGTGTAAGTAGTACAGTTATTACAGTTCACAACACAAAAAGACAAACAAGGGTAAGCTAGTGAAGTAATGTTTTCAGCTTGTAAGAGTAAAAAGAATTGAAGTGATTAGATTTAAAAATTTAAATATTAATCCTCATGTTAAATACAAATAAGTTTATCATTAAATCAGAATCTTTTATACTCTATCCTAAATCTATTTACTTCACAATGATCCATTTGTAATCATTGTACCTTGATTTCCTTTCAATCCCCAGTACTTTTATCTCATTTTAATTAAAATGATTGTATATGGACTCATCATTCAGTCATGACTATAATCATGTCATCTCAACCATTTAGAGGCTTAATAGGTGTATATGTAACCATGGTACCTTGATTTCCTTTTAACCCCAGTACACTGGTTTCATTTCAACCAAAATGATTACATATGAGCCTATAACTCAATCATCACACATACCACATCAATTCAATCATACTGAAGCATATAGATGTATATGTAATCATGATACCTTGATTTTCTTTCAACGCCCAGTACACTGGTTTCATTTGAACCATAATGATTACATATAAGTCTATAACTAAGTCATCGCACATAACACATCAATTCAATCATATTGAAGCATAGAGACATATGTAACCATGATACCTTGTTTTCTTTCAACCCCTAGTACACTGGTTTCATTTTAACCAAAATGATTACACATAGCTCTATAACTCAGACATTTAACATATCATTTCAATTTCATCAAACAACAATCAAAATGTTCTCACATGTTACTTTCTAACATCATTATTCAAAACAGTTCAATTAATCACACCAAATCAAGATAAGCAATCAAACTCATTTAATGCTCAAGGACCATACGTGTAAGAAAGACTTGAGCACTATTACATGTTCAAGTCTTCTATCCCAGAGTTTTGAAAGTAATTAACTAGTATAAAAACAAGTTACTAGGTTCCCTTACCTTAGACGACAATCCTTATCACTTCCTCCAATCAAACAATGATAGTAGCCCAACTTTATGGATCTAGAACAAGTTATCCAAATAACATCAACTTTTAATATAATCTTAATCAAGTTGAGAGAAACACTTTTCTCAACTGTTCCCACCAATATTGATGATAAAAAATTAACCAAAATCAGAGAATAAGGGATGCTCAAAGTAAATAGGAACTTACTCTAAATGAAATTCTGATCAGTTTAAAATTGTCTTAGGATCCTCAATTACTGTGGGCTTGATCACATTCTAAAATAGATAGAATATGAAGGGTGAAATTAAGAGAAAAGGGAGAAAGTGATATAGAGAATGGAGGGCAAGAGAGAGAGAAAGCTATGAATGTTTTTTATTCTTATATTTTAAGAGGTAGGGCTTACAACACCTTTATAAACTCAATCTCTTAAGTAACTTGTTTCCGCTACGAAAACAAGGGGATGGAGGAACAAAGCATAAATGAGGAAAAAGTTGGATTTTCAAGAAATAAAATATTATTAAAAATAAAAAATCAATGCAAACTTTTAAGGGTTTTTTTCGTAATGAAGGAAAGATTTGAGAGAAAGTTCACTAATACATACTTAATTTATTAATATTTATATTATAATAAAATAAATATATTTAATTATATAATATATATTATTAATAATAATTATTCCTTAAATAAAAATAAATTTATTAAAATTATAAAATAATAATATTAATAAAATATTATTAAAAATAAAAATACTAATAATAATAAAAATAACATATTAATGATATTAATATTAAAAAGTAAAAAATAATAATAAAATCACAAATAATAATGATAATAATAAAATTAAAATTATAACAATAATCAAAATAAATTTATAAAATAATAATATTATTAACAATAATAATTTAATTTTTAGTTTAAAATAATTGATAATTTTATAATTTTAGTAATTAAAATCATAATTATATTTAATTTTAAATTAATTTTGATTATAATTTAATCTACTAAAAAATTATGTTATAAATCACACACATCACATCATCATAAATTTCAATAAACTTTTCACTCAAATCTCAGTATCTTTTTGTTAATCCAAACAACAAATTTTTCACACACTCTCATCTCAAATCAATTCAAATCCACTCTCTCAAATTCACTCCTTAATCCAAACAAAGCCTTAATAAAAAAAGTTAAGCAAATTCTACACTAACTTTCTTTTTCACGTTCCATAATTCAAAATTAAAAAATTATATTTAGTATAATTCAAAATATAAAAAAATTATATTTCAGATTATATAATTTAAAATAAAAAAATATATTATTGTATAATTTAAATTCCAAAAAATATATTTTAAAATTTATAATTTCAAATATAAAAATTATATTTTGTATTATACAATTCAAAATATAATTATATTTCAGATTATACAATTTAGAATAAAAAAATTATATTTCAAATTATGTTAAAATAAAAAACTTATATTCTAAATTATATAATTCTAAATAAAAAATTTTAAATATTTTAAATTGTACAAAGTATTTTTAATATTTTAAAAAATGTAAGGGTACAAAAAGAGTGTCTCCTTCTTTGATTTCTTTCTGTTCCAATTTCTGTTGTTTTACTCTTATTAAGATATTTTTTTTATGTGTTTTTGGACCTTAACCTTTATTTTAATGTCTATGTCTCATTTTCACCAAAATTCTTCTTGCATACCTATGTTTTATTCCTACACTTTATACAGGAAATAAAAATACATGTTCACTCTTTCTATCTTTTTCATCTTTTATATTCTCAATTTTTTTATTTTAAATTATATAATCTAAAATATAATTTTTATATTTTATATTATATAATTTAAAATTTATTTTTATTTTATTTTAAATCTTATAATCTAAAATATAAAAATTATATTTTAAATTATTATAAATTATACAATTTAAAATAATTACATAATTCAAAATACAATTTCTTTTATATTTTAAAATATATAATCTAAAATATAAAATATGATAGTTTAATTTATATAATCTAAATATAAAATATTATATTCAAGATTATATATATTTTTTATTTTAAATTATGCAATTGAGAATAATCATTTTATTATTATTATAATTTAAAATAATATTTTAATAATTTTGAAAGTCTACCATATGATCAAGAGAGTATCCGGTCGCCTGAGATGTGTGATTGGACTGCTTCTTCCTGCACCTCCATATCATCTTCCTGCACCTCCATACTCTAGGCAAATTTACCATTTAACCCTTTTTAAAATATTTTATATCCCATTATACCCTCCACCATCCCTTTTACTTCTTACGGCTTCTACAAACCGTAGACAAAAAAAATGTTCTACGGTTTGTAGAAACCGTAGAAGCATTTGCATTTTTTTTACTTCTTACGGCT
>Ga0209700_105176_pt1 | contig 22350 bp, 11 predicted proteins | sample SiratroredBW_FD_187528 | JGI IMG/M metagenome (GOLD analysis project Ga0209700, IMG submission 187528) | Root nodule microbial communities of legume samples collected from California, USA - Siratro red BW (SPAdes) (version 2) | ecosystem: Host-associated > Plants > Roots > Nodule | place: USA... | reverse complement strand
ATATATATATATATATTGTAACTAATTTTAGTTCATTTAATTATATCATTTATACGATAACATTAACTTAATTAAAACTTTAATAGTCATTTTTTTTTGTAAAAATAGACTGAATACTCAATAAAGAAAGGTTAAATTGTGTTTTAAAACTTTTATAAATGAAATGTTTGATAAAAGTGATTTTACAAAGTTTTAATTTGATAAACAAATTATTAAGAAGTTCTTCTAAAACAAATTATTAAGAAGCTTTTGTAGGAGTAATGTTTAATGAATGCCATGAGACACAACTTCAAGTTAACATGCACTGTCTTTAAATTTTATTTTAGCATAACTCTTTTTATCGGGATAGTTGTAGACTAATGAAATGTAATTCAAGACAAAGGTAGAGAGGGTTACAGTAAGTGTTTTATATTGATTTCTTTCGTACTATGTCTAGTTTTTAATTAACATGATCAAGTTTCATTAGTAGATTGACAGTACAAGATACGAGATGATTATTTTTTGGATCTCAACCACTTGTAACTAAACACTAGGTATTCTTTAAACACAACCATTCATGACTAAAATTCGAGTGTTTTTTTTGGAATCAACAATTCTTGGCTAAACAACTTTGATAAACAAAGAAGTGTGATTTAAAATATCTCAAGTTTCGCTCACTAAAATAGAGTTAACATCTTAAGACGAATACAATTGAATTTCACTCTTCTAAATTGTTATCAAGCATAAACAATGTTCTTTCTCACACACTTAAAGCCTAAGGATTGCTAAATATTACAAGAGCTTTGAGAGTTTTTTTGCTTTATGTCATCGTCAACCTTTCTTCTTCATGAGGTCATCTCTCTCTCTCTCCCTCTCTCTTATTCTCGTTCTCTCACTCTATAGATATATGTGTGAGTTCAAAAGAAAAGAGTCATTGCAAATCATTTTGGAGTCATTGTGAGGTCATGGAAAGTTCTTCTTTGTCTTGCATTTGTCCATGTTCAAGCTTGAAGATGCATTCAATGCTCTTCATGAAAAATTAAAAGTGTATCTCAAACTTGAATAAGGCGGAAGACCTAACAAGGTTGATTTCCTTCACATGACTGTCATTTTTTCTTTCTAAAAAAATTGTTTGTGTGAAACATCTTTAGGTGCATTCTCCATGAGATTTTCGATGTAGACATTTAATTATGAGATCCTCTTATGAGAAATGAAAAGACAAACATTCTCTACAAACATAGAATAATCATTTAAAAGTATTTAAAGAGTACAATGAAATGTTTTACATTACGTGTACTTATTGATTGTCCGACCAAAGTCTTATCAGACAATGTATATAAGCAAAATGTTGTGCGTTTGTTAGGGAGACAAAACACTTGCATTTATTAATAGATTATAAAATCATGTTTTATACTTTCTTGTTAAGAACATAATCAAAACTAAATATAGAGTGTTAAGACAAAATTTCAATATTCTAAGGTTTTAATTAGTTCTTAAAAATAGCTAAGTATAAAGCACAATAACACTTAATTTGTACAACAATAGTTCTATAAAAATAATAGATCATGTAAGGAGTAAGTGTTTCATCTGACAGACGATAAAATATTGTGTACTCTTTTCTCGAAGTCTGATAAAGCGCACATAAAAGCAGATGATGTGTATAGACTAAGCAAACGTCGTACTTAAGTAAATATTCATATGGTTATTTTATGTTTACAGGAAATATCTATCTGCCAAAGATATCCGTTCAAAATCAAATATAAACAAAGATCAAAGATCACTCGACACACGAGTCAAAGTTGTTTTCTTCATCAACTTGTTCACACAAATAGTCTTTCAACTCTATCCCAACTATCTTCCTTGTATCGTATACACGTTAATCATGAATTGGTGTAAAAGGATATGCTGCATACGGAGATACGCGTTATCAGTTATTAAGGATGTTGTGAACAGAAGGAACAAAGATCAAAGGCACATTAAATGGAACAATCATTTTGAAGCTCGTCAGACACGAAACACACATGCATAGAAGTTGAAGATGCTCAACGACTATAAATGACCTCTTAAGGACTACCTTCTTCCAAAGTCTATTTAAAGCCTTCCATCCAGAAGAAGAAAAAGAAGAAGAAGAGAGAGGATGGCCATGCTGAAATCTTGCTAAAATCAAGAGTACTCTTTTAAGTCAAAAGTGCAGAAGTTGCACTATACTAAGCATGTTGATTAGATGATAGAACGAACCTCCCAACTTCATAGAAGGATCCTCAAGCTTAAAGAAAGTCAAAACACTAGGATCTTGAGGAACTTCATGGAAAACATTGAGAATGTTTATCTAGATACCGAGGAGAGTGAGCCTGACAATTGGATGTCAAAAGATGCTACCCTTCCTGGAGAGCAAGATGATCTAAACTAGGAGAGAAAACTTAAACGTTGTGTTCGTCGTCAGACGCAATCCTCTCTAGTCATCATATCAATGATCAATAGATTGTTGAAACACCAAACCTTTAAATATTAGCCAACAATGGTTGTTTGACAAAGAATGTCCAGGTTCAGCCAAGAGTGACTTGAGTACAAAATACTCCGTGAAAGGGTTAACGTGATCCAAAATAATACCCAGTTAGTCAGAAGTGGATAAATGCAAAGAATACTCAGGGTCAACTAGGAATGAATTGAGTAAAGAATATTCGATGTCAGTCAAGAATGACTTAAGAAAAGAATAATCAAGGAGTTAGTTAGGAGTAACTACAAGCTAAAAATTTTGGCAGTTTTAGCAATGTTGTGTCTGATGATGTGCAGTCAGACCCAAGTTTTAGGAGAGAAAACAAGTTTTAGCTTAACAAATGATCTATCAAAAAATTCTAAAAAACTTAGCTTATGAAACTCTCCTTATTTTGTAAGTTCAAATTTGATAACATGCAATATAACTAAGCTCAAGGAGAAGAAGGATTTACCTTGTATATTTTTATAATTGTTCGTTTGTACAAACTACTTATAGTTTCTGATTAATTGACCAATTTTTACTAAGTATACTAACACTGTGAAGATACAATAAAGTATCTTTTAGAATACAAATGCTCTTGGCTAAACAACTCAAGTATTTTTGAATGTTCAGTCGCTCATGACGAATAACCCTGAGTATTATTTGGAACGCAATTACTCCTATTTAAATCATCGAGTATCATATGGAACAACAACCACTCTTGGCTAAGACTCAAGTTTTTTTTAGAACACGTCCACGCTTGCCTAAAATACTAAATTTTATAGATAAAGTGATTTAAAAGATTATAGGGTTGCTCACTAGAAAGAAAGGTTTTGTCTTTTGACAAATACTAAGGACAAACACTCTTCTAGATAGCTATTGAACATAACAGTGTTCTTTCGAAGCATAGGGCACAAAAAGATTGAAAGTATTAAGTTTTAAGATTGGTAGCATTTTGAAAACTCTAGTTCACATGTTATTAATCTTCAACTTAAGAGACTACTTTATGTAGAGCTTTGAAGAAAATAATCGTTGCAAATTTTTTCTACCTGTTGAAAAGCTTTAACTTAGGTTTCCATCTTCAAGCTTGTGTTTGACCACACAAATATGTAGAGATGCATTAACTGCTCCCCATAAAGCATTTAAATGTTTATTTCTTCTTTAAACAACATTCTGATAACAACATAACTTATCAGGCCTATGTCAAATTTTTTTACTTAAATTAGATAATGAAGAGATGATAGCCTTTCCAGAGTTGTCATAAGACGTGTCAGGATGGTTGTTGGTTTAGAGTAGCTTTAGCGTATCCATCAAGAAATCCTTGATGTAGACATGAGTTTTAAAAGATCTTTTTGATTTGAAACACAGAGTAAGCATATAAAGAATTTCATGAAGTCCAACAGTAGCTTTAAGAATGTGTGTATCATTTGATTAAGACTTCACTAACAAAATTAAGGACTACAATTTATTATTGTATCTACTAGACGGAACACTTACATTTTATCAGATCTATTTGAAAAATTTGCATCCTACAAACAAAACATATTCATAATTATACTTTATTATTAAATAACACTTAATTAAATTAACATTTAATAAAAAATAATAAAAATTTGTTGAACTTTACTATAACACTTTCTTTGACTTTTATCATACCTCCAACTACTCTTTCCTATGTGAGAATAATTAAATCTAATGATATCATGAACCTACATGATACTTCTACATAAAATTAGCTCTTATTTTAAAATTTGTAAGGAAATTTTTTAATTTTGTCACTAAACTTATTATTTCTGTTTCTATTTCCATCATCACAAATGCCTAATCTCTTGTCATATTTTCCTCACCTTCTTCCTTATCCTTTCAAGTTTGAAAAAAATTATAAAATATTCACAAATTAAAAATACCTATTTTAATATTACATACAGACAATCAAATTCTACTAAAATCACAAGCAAATAAATCTTTATAAACAAACATAAGACCTAAAAATCACAAAAGCACGAAAGAATTAGAATTTATTACATACAAATAAATTTTAATTTCTACTAACGTAATCTTGAAAAAAAATTTACCTTCTTAAACCCTTCATTCATATCCATATACTCGCATTATCATCTATTGTAATTCTGAAAAAAGAAAAACACACACACACATATATATATATATATACACATGCATATTTCAATAAATTCACTCAATTCTAATAGTTTTTCTCTAGAACAACTTTATTACATGCCACACAACTTGACATTTAATCAAAACGACTCAATTAAAAGATAAATATAAGTTCAAAGAATTAATTAAAAAAACTAATTAAATTAAAAAACATAAAATTGTCTATTGTTGCACAACAATTTTTAAAAAATCATGAGACTAACCGTTAACTTAATATGGTCTCAAGATGTTAAAAAATTAGATTTTGTTTATTTTAGAATTTTAATAAATTAATATTATGTTTATTATACGTGTATGATTGAGTATAGAACATGATAATTTCTTAAATATGAAATTTTATGGAAATATCAATTTTTATTATTATTTTTTTTTCATTTTTAGTTTCTCACCATGATGTTTCAAGGACTAAAAGGTAATTGACTTTATATTTTTCAGAATTTTTTGAAAAAATATAAAAACAAATAAATTCAGAATAAGCCAAATTGAAGAAGTTTTTCATATTAAGTCACTTTTAAGATACAAACTTTCACTTTTTTATCACTGAAAACGTGTATCAATTAACTCAACATTTAATAAGCTAATTTAATATTATTAATATTATCGAGTTTGAATCTTCCATAATAATTTTAGAAACATGAGTAGAACTGTTTTCCATTAAAAATACATCTATATTATACCTTTCAATTTTTCTCATCATATAACCCGCGCTTTTCTACTTTTTTTTACCGTCATTGAATAGATAATATTTTAAGTTTTAACACATAAACAATTAAATAATGTTTAAAGTATTTTTATTGGTCAGAAATTATCTTTAACATTACTAATGAAAAAAAAGAAAAAAAAATTATTTTAAAAACCTTTTTATTAATTTTATAAAAAATTCAAAAGAAAAAGGATTTTGTGAAGCGAATAGCTCTTACTTAATAATTACTCAACAATTCACTAAAGCAAAATTACGAAAGTATATTTTTAACAATCTTATATTTTTTTTTAAAAATATATTCAAATATTTTTGGATTACATAAAAAAATTCTTAAAGAAAAGTATATTTTCGGATGAAAAATCAAGAATGCATTTTAAAGTATAAAGTATGTAATTGAGAATTTTGGAAAAGCTTTATATTTGTTTTCTGGAAAGTAATAAGAAAGTTGTAGGAATGTTTCAAAAGATGGTATTAACACTGAGGGTAATTGGAGGACTTCAAGAAGAGAGATGCAATAAAGTTGGGTTTTAATTGAGAAAACATAGATAGAATAAGGAAAAGGAAGGGTTAAAAAGTAACCCTTAAAGAGAAAAAGTGCTTTCTGGACGCAAAAGCAAGAGTGGGAGGTGGCGTTGGTGCAGGTGATATGATTTTTTTAATTTTGAAATTTTGAATAAGATTATTTAAAGTCTATTCTTTAAAATATCAGTTTTGATAAAATTTTATCTAAAATATAATTTAAATACAATTACATCATAGAATATTAATACACATAAAATTATTTTTCAAGAAACAAATTCAAATATATTAAAATATATAATTTTAAATAAAATTAATTTTTTTAATATACATATATACAAATGTGCGTGTAGTCATCTATTAAAAGGTACTGATTTTGTACTTGTAACAAATTTTATCTATAAGTAGATACAATATTTTGTTGGTAATCCCTATTTAGTTGTTAGGGGTGGAGGGTAGACTTGAGCAGTTTTTTATAACTTCTTATATTTTTCTAAACCAATAACTATTTTTTTTTTTCGAAACAAGTGACTTAAAACATGTAAGTATAATTTTTGGATGAACAAAATTAGGTTCACACAAGTAAAAATAGTAAGGCTTAGATTCAATTTTTGAAATTCATCTATATTTGAACCCTATCATCTTAACAAGTTTTGTTAAAATCATTCAAAAGGTATGTTTAAATTCTCAATTTTATTTTTAACATGATCAAATTTGGTAGAAATTTAGTAATAAAATACGCAAAACCATAATCCATTATAAAAAATAAGTATTAAAATTAAACAATTTTTTTCTAGTAAAGGTATAATATATTTATATCATTTATTCAAAAATAAAATAAAACTGAATTATTTTTTTAAAGTTTGATCTAACATAAATTAAATATGTTTTGATTTCTCTTTCTCACTTATCATTTCTCATTTCTTATTATTAATATATATTCATAAATAACATAAAATTAATATATATATATATATATATATATATATATATATATATATATATATATATACACACACACACACGTAAATGAATAAGATAATCTTAAAATTTTGTTAACTTTAATTTTAATTAGACAGTATCTCTCAAATTATGAAATTTATAATATAAAATAAAAATCAAATATATATAATTAAAGTTTTAATAAATATTGAATTCAAACTAATATGATAAAGTTAAACTATAAAATAAATATTGGAAAATTTTCCAAAATAATTTTTCATATATCAATTTGGAGGGAAGAAGGTGTTATTTAATTTGAAAACAGTATAGAGGAATACATAAGGTCCTAAAACAAAATATTCTAATTTTAAAGTGTATTTTAAGGCATATCTATTACTAGTTTTTAGTATCTTACCACTAGGATTTCTCTGAGGTTAGGTGTTGTTACTTTCTAGTCTAAAAATATTGAATTTGGATTAAACTTGCTTAGGCATTAGGCATAATTGAGGGTGGTGAGAAATGAATAGTGGTGCAATTGGAGAAAGTTGAAAAAGAGACTCCAAATTTTAGTTGAATAACATGCAATAAATTTGTGAAAAGAAGTAAGAAAAAAAAGTACTTAGTTATATGCTTTGTATGGCCTATTCTCTCCTCTCCATTATTTCCTGTTTTGGTAGTTCCATCTACGAAAAGAAGAGAATTTGTGGGATTCTAGCATCATAAAGTGCATTTTAGGTCAGATGCATATAAGTTACCACACGACAACTTCGAGTCTCTTCCACTTTGGTAGAGTGCTACCTAAAGTTGCAATAACCAATTTATGAGCATTGTGAGCTTTTCAATCTCTTGCTTAGTGGATTATGTAGCTAAAGTTTCGAGTAGACATTAATTATAATCAAATAGTATTACGAAAAGTGTATGATCATAGTCACGTGTTCATTAAATAGTGTGGTGGGACTTTTTTTTCTCTTTACTATGTATATTTCTTTTGTTTTTTTAAAAGACTTTCCAGTGTAAATAAAATACACTCTCTAATTTATATAAGAGTAAATAGTTGACTCAATAAAATAAATATTAGTATATTTCATTTTTTAAACAATTACAAAAACTGTTTTAGTGTAAAAATTTTAATTCAGTTAATTTTATTTAAATTCTAATAATAATTAAGGTAATTGAACATAAAATTGGTCTTTAATAATTATTATGTGTGTTTATGAAAATAAAATATTTCATATATTCAAAACTAAATTTCAATACAGTTTTTAATATGTGAGTACAAAAAATAAAAAGAGAAAGGATTATGCTTGTTAAGTGTTACAAGAGAACTATATTTAATAGCCTGATTACTTTTATTAGACCAATTTGTTATACATTCAACGTTTTAGAAGATTAGAAAAATTAGAATGATAACACATACACACAAAGATTTTAAATCCTAAAAAATATTTAACAATCTCTTAGAGTATTCAAACTCGACTTTGTAAATAATATGTTGTGTTGATTGTTTCTATCCAATAATATTTTGGCTAGAGTTTGTATTAAGTATTGTTTGAGTCATTTCTCGTAAAAAAAAATTTTTCCTCTCCTCAACATCATTTTGTTATGTTGTTCACCATAGTTTTCACAAAATTATAAAAAGTCTTTATTTTAAATGTTTTTTTTATAGAAATAATTGACAAATCTTTTCATTTTGAAATTTTTTAAGAATTTCCAAATAACTTTGAAACTCATCCTTGCAGTTCAAAAATTTCACCCATGTCTATCTAGTGGAATCATATACAATAATTACACCATATCATTTATCACTAATAGAAACAAGTTCAAGTATACAAGCTCAAGAGGTCTTTAGATAGAAATATCATTGATACTTTTAAAAGAAGTGTTGGAGATCCCACGCCAATTAGAGATGAGACTTTTCAATAATTTATAAGTGAGTGCAAATCTCACCTTACAAGCCAGATTTGTAAGGTTGGGTTAGGCTTAAAGTTCACTTCTAATATGGTATTAGAGTCTATCCTAGCAAGGTTGTTGGGCCTATCAGGCCACCCGCTATCAGGCCTCTATCAGACCACCCTTACATATAAGCTAAACGCTCGAGTTGAGGAGTCTCAGCATGAAGGGGTGTGTTGGAGATCTTACATCGACTAGAGATGAGTCCTTTCAATAGTTTATAAGTGGGTGCAAACCTCACCTTACAAGCTGAATATGTAAGGTTGAGTTAGGCTTAAAGTCTACTTCTGATAAGAAGTTTTCACTTGTTTGCCTACTACACATCATTCATATAGAAGATTGCCTTTGAATAACATAATTAACATTACGAGATTATGCTTTTGCATCTTTGAGAGTAATCTCAAGCTAACATGACCACACTTTCTATGTTAGACCCAATTATCTTCTTTGATTATCATAAGGGATGACATCTTTTGAGCTGACAAGTTATCCTTACCAATTTTATAAAATTTACCTTATCTATTTAATGTAAATAATTTGGTCTCAACATGATTACAAACTATACATTAGTCTTTGTTAAAAATAACATCACACCCACTGTCACATATTTGACTTATGTTAAGTAGGTTATGCTTTAGACTGTTTACTAAAAAGAATTTATTTTTCAATAGAAGATAAATGTTTCATACTTATCTGGCCAACTTCAATTATTTTGTTGTGTTAGATTTCTCTGAATATTACCTTACCTCCTTATTTTCTTTTCATCTTGGAACATAGATCTTTCTCCAGTCATATGTTGTGAGTATCCATTGTCCAATTACCATTCAGTATATTGAAAGAGGAATTATTTTCTTTTTAGTTAACCAAATAACATTGGGTCCTTTTCTGTTAGTTTATCTTTGTCGTTCCTTTTTAGGATGTCCACTAGAGAATTCAATAAGATTGATCTTAGTAGACGATATAACATAAATGAGTGAATGAGCTTTGCTAAGAAATTTCCTTCATATTTGATACATGTTTTGTCATGTGCTTCCCTTGATTTTCTTATTATAAAATCTAGACATTTTTCACTTATAATATATTGAGATAGGACATTCTTTAAAGAACCATTGTCATATAGTGGACTTTTTATGGTCTTGCTCTCTTCTTTAGCTTCAAGCCTTTTCCAACACTCTCTAATTTTCATAACCGTTTCCTTTTTAAGTTTTTCAAAACTTATGTTGAGATTTTCAAGTCTTTAACGCATATTCTTGTTTTCTTTACACAATTTAAAATTTTCATTTGCGAGATTAAGATATTCATTTAAAACTTCATCAAACGGTTTAGAATTTTTTTTTCAAATTCTTAAGTTTTTTCGAAATGTTTTGGAAATTATTTTTAAGATTTTTGAATGCTTTTATAACTTTAGAGATATTAGACATAACTTCATAATATACTTGTGTAAAAGATTGAGAGTATAATGAAAATTTACCTCTTCATTTACATTGTTTGATGATGCATTGTAAGATGTGTTTGCCATGAAGCCTACATGAGCTTATTATTTCTCGACATCAAAATTAGAAGAATCAAGATCTTCTTATTTGAACATGAAGTTTTCTTTTTTTTATATAATATTTTTTTGTTAGAACAACTAGCTCTTAAAGAGAGGGATGAATAGAGTCCTAGACTCTTTTGTTGGACGACTAGACTATATCGTCTAACAAACAAGTAAAGCAAAAAATCCAAAGAATAAATTTATACTAGTTCATCCAATTCTCCCGTAACACAAATTCTTAAGGCACTATAAAAAATGTCACTATAGGAAACAACATAAAACCGTGGCCTAAAATGGTTTTTCAATCGGCTTGAGTAAGCATTGTCGTTTGAATAAGCAACTGCTTTTAGCAAGACAACAACTTAAAACCATTACCTAATGTCATAACAACAACCACAATTTTAAAAATGTTGCTTAAAGTGTTAAAAAATATTATAATATATTCTTTTAATTTACATAGATTGCTCATACAAAAATTGAAGATGAAAACAATAAATATTCTTATTTGTGTCTTTAACCCCTAAATTACAAACTTGGGGCATGATTTATTTGTTTGTGTATTTACCAAAATAAATAATTGAATCCATAATAATGTTCACCCATATATTTCAATGTTATTATTCAAACTACATGATCAAAAAGTTGTCTTGAAACATAATATGAAGCCATCAAAATTAACACTACAAACTTAGTTTAAAAAAAAAATCATGTCTAGAATATTTTTTTTACAACATAACAATAAATTCATTCTTCTACAAGATTGTTTCCATTGTCTTCAGGCTGTAAAAAAATAAAAAAATATAAAGTATCAAGCCATCAAAACTAACTCTACAAACTTAGTTAAGAAAACATCATGTATAGAATTGTTTCTTGACAACTTAACAATCTTTTACAAGATTGTTTTCATTGTCTTCAAGTTTCAAAAAATACAAAATATAGAGTGTTAAAGTGAGTAAACATCTTAAAACTAATTTAGAGGTATGATGAGACTAATTAGAAGCATAATCCCACTATTCTAATATTTTGAAATAATTCAATTGAAAAAGAGAAACATTTAGGTTGTTGATTGGAAAAGAATATTCAAGACCACAAAAGCAAGACAAAAAAAAAAACTATCAGGTATTATTGAAACAAAGGAGAACTTTCTATTTTGCAAATTGTGACAAGGGTAGGCGTGTTGCAACTGGTTGGTTCATTTTGCACTAAAGCAACACATTTGGCAATAATTAAGGTTCTAATCCATATCAGTAAACTTACTAACATAATCCAACCCATATCACTAAATTTACTACCATGCATGAAGAGTACCACATGATTGAAATTTAAATATGATTATGTATATGTGTTTATATGTCCATGATCCAAGAAAAAAAAATGAAAACTCAAGCACGAAACAACTCAATTAAACAATAAATTTTTTTACAAGAACTTCATATACTTACTCCTCCAACATTACAAAACAAAATAATTACCAATCATATATACCTACTCATAAGGAACATGTGTTGATGTTGATGAATATAGCTCCACTGAACTACTTTCTTTACTTAAATCACGTGTCATCATATTATTTATGTCCTTGTCATCTAAATTTGGATTTTGCTACTCTACCAAAAATTTGATCATTTCCTCTAGATCTTCAATTTTCTTCTCTATGCCACTGATTTGATTTACATGTTCTTTTCTTAGAGCAGTCATTTCTTCATTTTTTTTAAATGTTGATTGTTTCATAGTCTTTCCATAATAACATACTCTCCCATATTTTTCTTTTTTCAAATAGTGATTGAAATGTTTGTCTGCAGATTCACTTGAATTTTCAATGGAACCTTAAAGCTTAGTCTAATAAAAGAAAATGAAATTGAATGATTAAAAAGAATAAATTTATTTGTATTTCATATATAATTGTAAACTTACAATATAACATTAAATGTTTCTTCGTCCTTTTCTTTTTCTCTTTGACCTTCTCACTGGTGAGGAGTTGTAATAAACATTTTAGCTTTAGTAACTTTTTCTCCTACCTTTTTCTTGGCACACTACAATAATTACCTTTTGAAAAACAATAACAAAATATTAATTACATTGTTTTTGTATTAGATTTAAAATATGGAGTCATGATTAGAAATATCTTACTAGTTTAGCATAAATTATTGGAAAATTGGTCGGTCCCATGAGATGAATGTATTTTTTGCTTTGCCCTATTTGCAACTTTTTCTTGCTAATGATCTACATTGTAATAAGAGAAAATAACAATCAAGGGAGATAGTGATGTAATTTTAAAGTAATAAGACATCAAATAACCTTACCTTGATAGTGGTAGTGTTCCAATATTTCATCAATTGCTTGGAATGAGCTTCCGAAATGGATAATAATATGGAGTACTTTAAAAAGTATCTTTTCTTAATAAAATTATTGTAGCGTCTCTATGCATCATTTATGCAAGTAAATACCGCTTTCTCTCCTTTATCACTAATAATGAACTTATCATATAAAAAGAACATTAAAGTTAATGTATTTTCATAGCAAGTGTTTTATCATTACATCAATATAAGTTTATATTTTCACATCATAACATAGTTCTATATACGAGCCTTGTTATCTTTATCCTTGAGCAAAGCTTTAAAATTTGTATAAATCAAGGGACAGAAGTATGAATACCTAGCAATCGTGCCAAGGAAATAACTCAAGTTAGTTACAATTTTATCCTTGGGACCAATAGGTTATCCATAATGTCCAAGATAACTTCTAGATGATCTTGATCTTCCATGTATTGGTAAGCATTGAGTTGGTCCTCTTGTTCTTTTCTTACTTGTTCCTATTTCAATATTGGACTCATAATCTGAAATATTAAAAAATAGACATAAATATGAAAAATTATTTTTAATTTCTATTGAAACATCCATATAGATAGTCATTGAGTTGGTCCTCTTGTTCTTTTCTTACTTGTTCCTATTTTAATATTAGACCCATAATCTGAAATATTAAAAAGTAGACATAAATATGAAAAATTGTTTTCAATTTCTAATTAAACATCCGTATAGATAGCCATCTTTATCTTGGTATGCATTTTCTTCTCAAACATATTGTTCTTCATCCTCATTTCCATTTTAAACATTTTATTCTTCATCTTCATTATTTCTATTTTCTTTAAGAAATTCATCAATTAACATTGAGTGACACAATTTTGTTTGTCTCTCCTTAAGAGTATCTTGTTGTCTTGTCATGATTCAACATTTTCAATCACTACTCCTTCCTTATATTTAGAGTTGTCATCTATCATTCTTGTCTTTTTTAAAAAATTTGTTTTACCTTTGAATTACCAACTTCAGCTTGTAGCATTTTCATAGGCAGCTGTCTTTTTCTAGAATTCTCTTGTGAGACTCCCTTTTGCATTGTTGATTGACACTAGAATTACTGATTTGAGTTAATATTATTTCAATTGCTTGTAGCTTTTCTTTTGACTTATCACTTGCACATATTGCCTTTTTCATGACTTGCGTATTTAGATCTTGGAGTTGTTTATGTTCGATGCTATTAATAGTCAATTGTTCCAATTGGAGTTTCTTTTCACTATGGGTTTTATGTTGAACAATATGTGCAACTCGAACATTCTATTTTATTGAATCAAGTCTCATGTCCAAATTTTTTTGGTCACGTACATTGAAATTAGGCAAGTTTACTTATGTTTGAGCAGCAATAGTAGGTGTAGCAGATGTATTGTCATTTTTTTCATATTTGATTTGCATTTTTCTTAGAATTTTTTGCTTGATTTTACTTGAGGAAGTTCCAAATTTGGATCACTCATTTAAATCTTGCCTTAAACTTTCATTTGTCCTTTTTATGTTTGCTTGCTTTGTCATTATCTAAAAATAATAATTTGATATACCACCATGGAAGTTAAATAAAAGCATAATGTAATTATGTTATTAACATGCTATAAAAGGAATTTAGATCAATATCAACATTTTAAAATAAAAAGAGGAAGTTTATCAAAAACCATTCACCTTAAAGACAACCAAAATGTTATTTATACCCCTAAATATCTATAACTTGCTAGGTGAAAAATCACGAAGTCCATAAAAGAGGAAAAACGGTCTTAAATAGTTGTGCAGATAAAAAAAAATGGTGTTGTGGTCAAGGAAAGCATGAACAACAAAATAGTCAGTACCTAAAAAAGAAGATTAATAAAAACCTCAACCGTTATTCAAGGAATAACATTGGACACACAAATCACTATGTTAAGTACTATGTTAAGTGCACATGTGAATGAGTTTTATTAGTTGTCTTTTGTATTTGCATTATAGTGTGAGAAAGTTGTCCAACGTAATATAACAGTACTTCCCTTGATGTAGATAAATAAAAAAAAATACAATTACTTGTGACATATGGATTACACAATTTTAAACTTCAAAATTTTATCTTTAGTTACACAGTCTAAAACATTATTTCTAAAGTGAAGATATTATGTTGTAATTCATAATACTATTTTCAAATCCTAAATTACACTATCCAAAAAATTCCATTTTTCTCTTACAAATTACATAATTTGGACTACTTTCAAACTATAAATCCAAAAATAACTCCAAACAAAACATTGAGGTATAGGAAACAAAATCGAAAACACTAATACACAAACAACAACCTATATTGGTACTGGAAAAACTTCATTGCCATTTAATGAAGAAATAAAAAATGAGAAGTTTAAAATTTTTGAAAGTGTAAAAAAAGTTATAGGGTGAAAAAAAGTTGTTGACAGAAGACGCTAATGGAATGACGAGTCTCTTAACCATTTCTCGAATGCTTCTTCCTGCACCTCTAAGTGTTTTTCGGGCACCTCCAAAATTTAAGAAAATTCCAACTTTGTCCTTAAGTAAATTATCATGTTATCCTTGATTTTGAAAATTGATAAAACAGTAAATGGAGGTGGGAGACCAGAGGTTTGATGATGGTGGTAGCGCAAGGTTGTGGGTGGTAGTGTGGGTGAAAGTTTGCATCGTCGGTGGCGGCGGAGGAGTGAACCAGTTTGCATGGGAGGTGTCTGAACGTTGCGGAACCACCCCGCAACTTGTATACGGATCCGTAAACAAGTTGCAGAATGCGTGGTTCCGTCAATCGCTGCTCGGAATGAAGAGAGGTGCGCCGCAATGAAGAGTTACAGAGATGGTAGAAGGAGAAGAAATTTTAATAATTAGGATATAAGGGTAAAATGATTCGTACAATATAAAGTGAAGGGTATTTTTATCTGTTTATTAAGTTTTGGAGGTGTCCGAAGAACCACTTGGAGGTGCAGGAAGAAGCACTCCCATTTCTCATATTATGCCTATAGCCTTATAACTCCAATTGGCAAATGGGTAAAGATAATAGGCTTAATTAAATTTTGATTACATAGTCTTTTCGTTATAGTTCCTACTTTTTTTTTTGTTTTTTGTCATAGATGTTTTTTAGTCCATACTTTTAGTTCTAAGTTAATTCTAGCAATAATGATGTTATCCATGACATGTTAATAAAATTGTTAACTCAATCTTGATGACTTTTTTAAAATTGTTAACTCAATACTGATAACTTTTTTAAAATTGTTAAGTCAACATATGATGCCATTAGAGATTAAATAAAAATATATTTAGATATATAGGGAATAAAACAAAAATTTATAAATTTTCTTTTATTTCAAAATGTAGAGGATTTGTGATTGTTGGGAGGATTTATATGTTTTAAAATATTGCTAACGACTAGTTGATCTCTCACACTAGACAACTTGTTTTTTTTTTTTTTTTAAATTAAGCAGGAATAGAATAACACTTTAAAGTTATATACATATTCAACTATGAAAAATTTTAAAGTTTTAATAGTGGATAAATGTAGTTTAAACATATTTTAGACCTTCTATCTTGTTTACAAAGAAAAAGTTCTCCTATTATAAAAACATTATAATTTTACACACAAAATTCAATAGTTTAATTTGTCACAATTTTTTACTCCAACTTCTCTTATTTCACGATTTTTTTTCAACCAATTTACTGACGTGTTTTGGTTCCTCTATTTCTAAAATAGTTCCATATAATTTTTAAAGTAGAAGAAAAATGTATTTAGTAAACTATTGTGAATTTTCGATTATAATAAATATTACTATAGTTAAATAAAATGGATAAATTATGCTAATGTTAAAATAACTGATTCAATATTTTTTTCGAAAGAATTAATGTTTTTATAATGTCAGCTTTTAGTTTACTCCTTCGTAAATCCGTTACTTTCTTTTCAGTCCTTATAAGGATGCTACTTTGATTTAAACCCAACAAATATTTTATTTTTAATTTTAGTCTCAAAAAGTATATCAACTTTTATTTTAATCTCAAATAAATATTTTTTTAATCCCTACCAATATATCACGTAATGTCCTATTCAAATAACACTTTTTATGACCTCTAACAACGCTAAGTTAATAATTTTATTGATGTCAAGTAATAACGTTACTAGAAGAAGAAAAACAAGAACTAAAATAAAAACATCCCCATATAGTATGGAGAAGCCAAGATATTATTCACATGTTTCGATAAATTATTCATGAACATTTACAAAATGAGACAATAAAATGGAAAACTTAGAAGTTTCCATTAAAATTAAAGTTTCTGAAAAACTAATACAATTTCTACCAATAGAACCTATATCATCACCATCATTGACAAATTGGTGAGAGGTACTCCAGCGACTCTGCCAACAACGAAGTGAAAACAATGTAACGTTGAATAAGAAGGGGTATCAAAAGCAATGACAGAGGCAAGAGAAGAAAATGAGGACTTTCTATTGAACAGAGCAAGATAAAACAAGCACAGACAACACAACATTTTGAGTTTCTCTAATATTAATTCACAGCAAACAAAGGTAGAACACAAGGATATAGGAGAACATGGCCAAAATGCTGAGACTTAGCTGTTATCGAAGAAAGAGTCCCAATCAACTCCTCATTCCAACTTGCCCTTGTTCTGTTGAGGTTCAAAATAATGGTCACAAATGTGCCAACCCTTGATATTGCAGAAATTATAGTTGATGTGGCCACAGTTCCAATCTTAGAAATCCCAAAACCCTTAACATTATTGCAGCTATAATTTACAAGACCATTTTGTACAACAATGGTTCGCTAGTCCAAGAGGACCAGTTAATTTAAAATTTGGTCCACAATTCCACAGATGATTTAAAATTTGGACCATACGACAAATTTTCACAATATTGACAACAATATTAAAAATAACCTTAATTATTATAGCAGGTCCCATGAGGTCCATCATGATACAGCTTTCTACCTAATCCATCCCAGAACTCACCATCATTGTACGTTTAACACAGCAGAAAAAATTGGGAAGAGAGAAAAAAAATCACGTGGGCAAATAAAACAACAGTTAATCACTGCTGCAAAGTAAAGATTAGTATGTACTTAAACTAATAGTGATTAAACCTTCTATACAAAACCTTATTTGTAGATCAGAACTGAGAAAAAATGAGTTATAAACCTGTCATATCTGCAACTCAAACCAGAAGACATTAGCTAGGTTTCATTAGTTCTTTATTACTAGTCAGCAGCGAAAATGGCCTCTGGTTTCGCAGTTAAATAGCTCCGAAAACCTCAACGAAAATAGCATCAAGGAGAAAATGTCTATAATAACAGAACTAGTATATTATATAGAGGAAAAGAACTTAATAGTCAAATTAAATCAATGCAGAAACATTATCTTTGGGCCTTCCAACGAATTCATTGCCAAAATACGTCTTATTTTGGAGGCATCCTTGAAAAAGTACATGAAACAGGCAACTCAAAAGGGTTTCTGCATTTACAATTAACAAGTTCACCGCCCCCACCCTACCCCCCTCAATACTGATGACTCAATATGACTAATATTCTGTTCATCTAAACTTCTAAGTCCCTGTATACTAACAATTGTACATAAAATTTTCAAAATAAATGATCCTGCTGCTACAAACAACTTAATATATGAAGAGGAAGATTCAATAAATTACTTCAGATGGCAGTATGACCAAAAAAGCCTCATAAGCAAGGTGTCCACACTTATTAATTTAAGCTCATTACTTACTGTTTTACAGATGGCCTAGCTTTTGCAGAAACCTCTGAGCAAGGGGATAGTAACCAGTTTTTGCATCTGAGAAGAGAAACTAAACTTCATTTTCATGAAATACATCAGACATTCAAAGGGCAGTGCTCAGGAACTTCCTTCTCAGAAACTAAGAAAAACCTACATTATGCACGGCAGGGCCCAGAGGAAAATTATATACAGTAGCCATCCAGCTGATGAGGGGGAAATATTGCCCCTGTTGTTCGTCTATTGAAACACATGGACTACCAAATTACACAACTGCAGATGCTGTTCTGCGAAGATCAGGTACCCCATTGCCATATTTTGCACTAAATGTTGGGCTTCTCAAGCTGCCATGTCTTACAGGCCTTGGCCGATAAAGACACAAGAGCATTTCCTCGAGCTTCTGAACTGTGTACTTTGCATATTTTGTGGAGCTAGCATCTTGCTCCACCAAAGGACCATAATTCTGCATGTAACTGCGGTATACAGGCACCACAGCTTGCACTATAAGCTGACATGTCTTCTCCCTCAGATCACGGTCTGGCATTATCCAAGTTGACTGCTTAGAATACATCTCATCAAATACTTCATTGAACTTCTTCAACCTTTTCTTGACCAGATCACGGGCAGTGGCGCGCCCTCCAGAGAAAAGAATCAACCCTTCCCTACTCAAATGTCCAGGAAGCTTTCCCCAGCTGTCCCTCAAAAAGATTGTGGAGTAATATTCCTTATACTGTTCGTGCTCCCTTAGCCAGGAATCCCCCAAGAGTTCCCCAAGCTTTGTCCCTTTCAAATGCTTGCACAGATGCCAGTGATTGTTCATAGCAAAAAAGTTGGACAGTATAGGATCATCATAAGCCTTGATCCAAGTCTCCACATTCTGCTCCACAGCCTTCACAATGTTCAAAATCTCAGTAACAAGGAGTCTATCCTGAAAGCTTTGGCGCTTCCAACTTCTGTGAATGATCAGAACCTGAGTCAGTATCGGCTTATAGTCCTCCCCAAGGAGCTTGTTACAGTAATCAGTGATAAAGCTCACCAATCTCGGCACATTGCCATCCACTGGTGGTGGATTCGGCCTCTGTAACTCCACCTGAACAAAAAGCTCCCAGAAAATCTCTGCAGCCCCATCAATCACTCTCTTAATAAGATCCCTAGTCAAATTCTGTATCTCAACACATGGCCCACCGCCAAAAAGCCGGTTGAAATCCAATCTCAACTTGCTCAAAGACGCGAAAATATCCAACAACTTCAAAAGCTTAATGGGGTCCTTCTTACTCTCAGTAACTGTCTTCCCAAACTGAAGAAAAGCCAGTATACCCGCCTGCGCAGCTATCTTCGAAAAGCAACCCATCCACACATCCAATCCAATCCTCTCAAACACATCATTGCAAAGCTTATACTCAGCCTCAAACAAATGCTTCACCGCAAACTCCAAATGCTTCCCCCACTGAGCTATATACCCCTCAATGCTCTGCACATCATTGAACTCCGACACAGAAATCTCAAGGTAATCCAAATTCAGCGCCTGCAAACTTGCCCTAACATTGGAACTCCTCACTTCAACATAAATCGCCACACACCTATCCAGCCTGTCATTGGCAATCAACCGTCCCAGAATCGCCTGCAGCTTCTGCACAACCGATACCGGCAGCGGCGACGGCGCAATGCACGCCATACCATCACCAGCCACCGACATCGGCAACGGCACGCTATTCTCGGTCAACAGCAACCTGAACTCATCCTCCAACTTCCGCAATGCAGCCTCCAACAACCCACCATCGAGTTCCCCGTGCTGCGATTCGCGAAGATTCTTCAACTCCTTCTTCAAATTCGCCAGATAAACCTGATCAGCAACGGAATTGTCCTCCAAATACTCAACTATGTCCTCCAACCACTGTATGGCCAACCCGCAATTGTCCCCCAAGAACCTCAGCGCCTCCTGGAGACGTTTCAGCACCGACAAGTACCCGGAGATGTCGCTCCGGGGATCCGACAGCAGCGACTTTTCCAGGCCATGGACGGCGTCAAAAACCTTCAGCACCGCCGCAGCGGGGCCCACGGCGCGGTTTATGTGGCCGCCGACGGCAGCGAGGGCGTCCCTCTCAGCGCGAATCGGCCTCACCGCCGATCCCAGCGACGGTAGCCGCTGCCTGATTTCCGCCAACCTCGGTCCCGCTCTCTCCAACGCTAACCCTACCGACTTCGATTTCTCTAAGCTGAGCCTCAGCGATTTCTCAGCTCTGATCAAATTCTCCATTCTAGAACCTTCCATTTCAGCGTATAACTGATTCCAGATCGCTTCTTATACTTCTTCCTTTTCCTGTCTCTCACTCTCGTTTACCTCGGAATCATCGAAAAGCTGTGTTTGGATGAAGTTAGAAACTCTTGCGTTGGGGAGGGTTAGTGAAGTAGAAGAGGAATCAAAAAATCGGAGAGAATGAGCAGAGAAAAGGCTTTTCCGGTGAGGGATACAAGGAGAGTTGATGTTGTTAGAGAAGGCAAACGAGTTGACTCAGCACAGCGAGTTGTGAGTGAAAAAGGAGAAATGGAAGTGAGAATCTGAATCTCTGGTTTGAATATGAGAGAGAAGAGAAACCCTAAGGAGGAAGAAATTAGAAAAGAATGTGAAGAGAGAGAGAGAGAATGTGGCACTATTTGAGGGTGGGCACAGAGTGCATGACAGAATGCAAAAATGCTCTTTCTGTGTGTGTTTATGCAGTTTAGTTATTCTTCTCTCTCTTCTTTTTTTAATTTTCTTTTTGGTCTCTCTTTTTTTTTTTTTTTTTTTTTTTTTTTTTTTTTTTTTTTTTTTTTTGTCTACTTTCCCTGAATTCGAATCATACCAATAATACATCTTTTATTATTAATAATAACCATGTACTTTATTTTCACAAGATATTTGTACATGTTTATTATAATTTCACTTCCTTTCAAATTGGCTCATTAATCACCCTTATGTGGCCATCCAAGAAATAGAAGTATTTTACTTTAGACTTAAATTTCTAAACATCATGTATAAACTATTTTATTAATTAAATTAAATTTTATCGTTAATATGGATTTAAATATTATTATTATTATAAGACTAATGACTTCCTCAAAAAATTCATAAATGTATTATAATGATGTGTATAATTTAGTAATGACAAAAATAAATTCTAAACAGCCAGTTACCCAAGCTTAACTGAACAAATTTTTAATGAATATATCAAGTTAACTGAAATTTATTTATATTTATCTATAAAAGATGAAGTCTATGGAATTAAAATTTATCAAATTTAACAAATTTCCTTTTTAAGTTTACTATTTATGTAATTTTTATGTCTAGAAGTTGAAGCAGCAAATAAATTCATAAATTAGAGGTGTGAATTTTTTGGATTTTATAAATCCAACATGTAAATTAAATATAATTGCACCAATTTAAGAAAAGAAGTATGTTATTTGTGAAATCTGTTGACTCAACAGACCAATTATTAACAACTTTTTGTAAAATTGAAATAATAATTAACATTTGAAATATATTCTATTTAAACTAATGTAATAATGGTTATGGTTAAGTCATCCCTAGTAATTTTATTATTTCTCTCAAGTTATGGGATAAAAAGATATTAATGATGTGATATAAATATTTTTATCAGATCATCATGCAAATCTTTATAAAAGTTAAACTTTAAATGTGGTGATTGTGACAGCGAAATGATTTGGCTATATGAAGCTGAAATGATCATCTAATTTTCTTATAATGTGATGCATTAAAAAAATATATTGTTATTAGATTAAATGTTAATAAATAAGAGGCAAACTTAGCTGCCATTGTACTAAAAAATCATTTTAAAAAGATTTTAATGATGCAGGAATATACCATCTGAATGTATAAAAGAAGAAAAATATTTTTTTAACTATTTTACCAAAAAAGTATAAACTAAATACACTATACTTGTAATTTTTTAGTTATACTGTAAAAGAGAAAAAAAAAAAAAAA
>Ga0209700_105173_pt1 | contig 22368 bp, 6 predicted proteins | sample SiratroredBW_FD_187528 | JGI IMG/M metagenome (GOLD analysis project Ga0209700, IMG submission 187528) | Root nodule microbial communities of legume samples collected from California, USA - Siratro red BW (SPAdes) (version 2) | ecosystem: Host-associated > Plants > Roots > Nodule | place: USA... | reverse complement strand
GTCAGACCTGCAAGAAAGACTTGAGCACTGATAATCACATATTCAAGTTTTTATCTTTGAGTTCTATTTAAAAGTAACTAAATAGTATAAAAATAAGTTACTAGCTTCCCTTACCTGGTGACAATTTCCGAAAATAATTCCTCCAAACTAGCTAGTGGCACTAACCCAATCTTTAGGGATCTAGAACAAGTCATCAGAACAAAACCAAATTTCAGTATAATCTTAATTAAGTTGAGAGAAATACTTTTCTCAACTGTCCCTACTAAGATTGATGACAAAAACCTAAGGAAAAATAGAGATTAAGGGATCTTTAGAGTAAATATGAACTTATTCTGTTTGAGATTCTGATCGGTTAGAAATGATCCCTAACTCTTCAGGTACTGCAGGGTGTGATCAGATTCTAAAACAGATGATGTATGGAGGGAGAAAAGTTAGAGAGAAGGGAGAGCTTGGGAAAGGGAGAGAGAGAAAAGAAGGAGAGAATGAAGGTGCAGGGCCGTCACAGTAATTATCTCATCTTAACTAGTATATCTATAAATGCAATTTTAGCCTATAATATAATCCTTTTAAAATTAGATATTGTAGAAATATTTTTCTTAGTAGATAAAGGAGATGATCGATAACGAAAGAGATGAATCTAAGTGAGAGAGACAAGTAAAAAAAACTAGATCAGAAACTATGTTAGGTTTTAAGAAAATATTTTTGTTTGATTGGCTATCGAAATTGTTAAAGTTTTTATTAGAATGATTTATAATTCTTTTAGAAAATACATGGACAATGACATTATTGATTTCTCTTAACTGAAGTTTTTTTTATCATCATTAGTTGATGAAAAGAGATCTCCTATTTAGATTATTTGGGAATTTTCTCATGTCAATTGAGTGAAGGTCAACATTGATGATGCTACTAGAGGGTGTTCGGGTTTTTCGCTTATGTAGATATTTTTCGTGGTAGCAAGGGTGAATATATATGTAGTTTCTCCTCTTTTCTTAAGGTCCAAAAGTTTTTATTTGTTGAGGTTATGAGAGCCATTTTGGTTATTAAACTTACTTAGAACAAAGGCTTCAGATGTATTTGGCTTAAGTGTAACTTTTACTTGTTTTGTCAAATGTTTAGTCTGTTTAATATCATTCCTTAGTCTTTGAGAGGGAGATGGAGAAAGTGTATGAGAATTTGTAAAGAAATTGAGTTAAAAGTTTTTAGTATCTTTTGTGAGAGAAACCATTGTGTTAATAAACTGACTATGTTTGGTCTCAAAAGTAAGTTAGATTTTTGATGGTGTGATATTTTACATGCTATTATTAAATTAAACTTTTTTTTATACAGGTATCAACTCTCTTTGTTTCATTTTATTTAGTTTGGTTGGAGAATATTTGTCACATTTTCTTGTCATGAATATGGCCTAATCGCCCCATGATTTTGTATTTTTTTTCCTTTTAATAATATATTTTATATCATGACATATAATTATTAAGCTTTGAAGTGTCAACCTAGCTATAATTTTTTAATTAAAAAATTTATAATAATACTTAACATAAATTTTTAATAAAATGAAAAAATTAATGTGAGTTTAGTTGACTTTATAAATATTAAAAATAAATAAGATTAACGATAACATTAATAAAATATTAACACAAATATTTTTATTTATTAAAAAAAGAAAAATAATTTACACTTACTTAGATTGATTAAGTCGACTCTAATCATGCCTAACAATTAGATTACGTTAACGTTAACTAAATCGACGTCAATCTTACATTAATATAAATATTTTTTTAATTAAAAAGTTAACATTGATTTACAGTTTACTAAATTAACTTTATTCTCGTAGTAAATGTTGACTTAACTCACATATACATTAATAAATTTAAAAATAATCTTATACGTTAAAAAAAAAATTAACTATCTACATAATGTTGAAGCCAATTTAACAGTCATATTTTTTAAGTTAATTTAGTTAAAAGTCATTTGTTTTATTCAAGAGATTGGTGATGGGTAACAAGGAGAGAAAGGAATTTCAATGTGATTATTATAGTTTTGGAAAAATCACATCATGAAGTCTAAAAACTCCAATAGTAGTAAATATTTGTGGGTTTCGTATTCATTTAATCAAAATGAGTTACTTGTACTATTATCCATTCAATTATATCACAATATTATGTTTTAAAGGGATAAGGCGAAGAATAAACAAAACAAGAAATTACAATACATGCAAAAATTATTGTGATACTAACTAAAAAAAAAGATTTAAAGTAATTTATACACATACACAAAATACCTCTTCAAACACAAATAAAAATAAATTGCGTGTAAAGAAACATTTCATGATAAATAATATCTCTAAATAATTATTACATTGCTAATGTATTTTTTTTTTCACGTCTAAAGTACACACAATAGTATAAAAAGTTTAAATAAAAACTTAAATAATTTGTAGTTCTCAATGTTTTTTTTTTCTTACCCTATAAAATTTAGGTATCTAATAAATTAAACTTTGGGATTTAAACCTCCAACATTATTTCTGATAGTTATAAAGTACTCATGTTTGTTATATTAAAACACGCGTCATATGATTTAGAGGGTTAAGTTTTTTCCGTTATATATTTAATTTTTTCACATCGACAAGATATATTACTATAGGATACAAAATATATTGATTATTATCATCTAAAAAAATTAAAGATAAAATATAAATTTCAAAATATTTCAAAAATTACATAAAAGAATCAATATAATAATAGTAGAGATAAAATATAAATAATTTTATTTTAAAAAAATTAGAATTTTATAATTTATTGGATATTAATACAAAAAATATTAAATATTAAAATATTAGTTAATGTTAAGAACCTAAAGCTTGTTTAAGCATTAATAACTAAGTTTTTTATTATTATTATCTATTTTATTCGGATTAATGCTTGATTGGGTATGTAAAAGAAAATAAAACAATATACTCTCTTCTTGTTTTTTTTTTTGTAATTTTTTTACAAAATTTTAAAATAAAAAAAAAATTATTCTCGTTATAAATAAATCATATGAAGTTAGTACAACTTCATTATAAAAAAATTAATAAAATCATATTATCATGACTTTGATTTTAAAAATTAAATAAAAATTATATCATATTACTTTATCTCAGTTCAATAAAATATATCATATCACTTTATCTCAGTTCAATAAAATTAAACTAAAGTAATGTCAATTCAGTTATTTTGAAATGATGACAGAATTTCAATAAATATATTAAAATTTTGTTACAGTAACACGGCTTCATTATGAAATAAATAAAATTGTGACATAATGAAATTAAAATTTACCTATAACGAGAATTAAAAAAAAGATAATAATTGTTGTAAAATTACTGTATTTTAGTAAAACCATACATATGGATTTATCGATCTATTTTTTTTTCAAAACACTAATTAATAAAACTTACTAAAGAATAATATATATATATATATATATAATTTGGAGAATAATTGTGTATAATTCCGTGGACTGCACCGTCATTGTGGACTGCAAGGTGTTTTCCATACCATGCCTTCCCAACTACCAAAAGGAGGAAAATTCTTTATCTTAACTAATTTAATATTACAAACAAAAGTCAAACTATAGTTTTCAGAAATATACGTCACTCACAATTTCACACTAAATTTAATTGTTTGATTAGTTTCATTGTGTGATGTATCACAACACTATACCACCTTCCGTCAAGCATGCCAATTGAGAAAAACAGCTATTAAAATTATTACAATTATATAACATATTTTTTTTATTGTAGATTTGCATACATTTTTCAGTGTATGGTATAAACATAATAAAAAATAACCTGTAAATCATATTCAAACATTTTCCGTATTTTTTTTATATTAAACTAAATATTTATGAAGTCTGTTTAAATTATTGTAAAATAAAGAAATTATAGTAAATAGTCAACTTGAGATCACGCTGTTTGCTAAATTACGCTTCTTGAAGATAAACTTTAGTCATGTTTGATCTTTGAGAAGTGAAGTTCAATATAACATAAAAAAATATTATAACAAGTATAATATATTATGTAATTGGGTTATCACATCAAATTTATGTACCATCAACAATAATATGGTAAAAGTTTGACGTGGTAATTGGGTTATCACATAAAAAAATAAATATTTATTGTTTGTTTTATACTTATTACCCTATTCAACTGCATATTTTGATAAATACATTTTATTTAATTAATTAGATTATTAGCTTCTTACTTTTAGACAACTTTCAATTAATTTTGTTAGATAGTACATTATATGCATTTTATGAATTCCAAGTGAATTGAAATATTTTAGAATGGGTTGATAACTAAGTGTTTAATGCACGTGTAGATTAAAAGAATTTAATTGTTCTAAGTGAAGTGGAGGTAATTAGTAAAACTCTCTTACTCTAATAAATTTTGTTCAATTAAATAGAGACAAACATGTAAAGATTTTAATATATGATTTGACTTAGTGATGATATTAATATATATCTTATATTGGCATTATGATGATGAAGAGATATATTAGAAGTTTGCGTGGATAAAATGCATGGTATACGTGAGAATGTATAACATAAACCTTGAGAGTCACGTTAACTACCTTTTATTTATGTGTTCGAAGAAGTTAAGTGGTTAACCATCCTTATATGTCTGTCTTTGTCACATATCTAAGATAGTCATTGTACGATGAAGTGACCATAGGAGTTGAACTACATAATCTGCTCAATAAATTTGAAAACCAACATAATTAAAATAAATAATTAATGCGAATAATATGTCGGTAATGAAGTATAAGAGCATTGTATTAAATATTTTAGTGTTTTCGTTCGTGTCTTTCGGCCGACAACTAATTGAGCCCTGAACATAGACACGACCGTCCAATTTTAGTTATAATAGCTCCAAATACAAGTAAACGTTATATTCTTATAACAAGAGGTTCAATATATTTGCTCCCATTAATCAATTTTATTATCTACGAAAAATATTTATTTTCATTTCGTTTTTATCTTTCTTTTTCAATTTTCAATTAAATAATTTTGCTTTTCTAAATTTACTAAATACTAACAAGTTTGTGAAATAACATGTTTAGGTCTACCAATAGGGTTTCAGGCAATACCTTACCGTCAAACCAAGTGCAAAAAGGTAATTAAGAAACCAAATGAAAAGAATCAAATAAAAATTAAATACTAATATTTCTACGCTAATTACATTTTGAAACAATTTTTTGATATTTAAAATAAAAATAGTTAAAATAAAGTAAGAATTGAATAACCCGAGCCTTCGAAATATCATTTAATCTCTAAGTTTAATTACTTCTTTAAGGTTTGATACATTGAAGCATTTCGGTATCATCGAAGTTGAAAAGACACTTATATCAGCAATAATGCTAATTAATAATTTAGGGCGTAACTACCAAATAATTTGTCAAATATTTTCCATTAATCACAATTGATTAATTAGCAAATGACAGGAAAGGGGCCAATTACATGTCGAGGGATTCGGGGTTGACTGAAAATAAACGTGGATGATTTGTAATTAAGTTATTATTGACATTAAATTCTTATTTTAAATCTAAATCAATAGTCGCTTTCTTTTGTGAATTTTAAAAACTTATCTTTTGCTCCTAAATTTAACTAATTTTATTTATTCATTTAAATTAATCATACACATGATTTTGCAATTTTAATATATTCCAAACTTAACTTAACTAAAAATTACATTTTCTCTGTAAATTAAACTAGCTATCTTGTACGAGAGTGTTTTTGGAATTAATTGATCAACGAGTTTTAGATTTCTTTCTTTTTTTTTTTTTCAATCGGTATTTTTTATTTTTAAATTAAATTTCAAATTTGTATGAAATTAATGATTAATAACCAAATATGATATTGTAACGCAATATCGAAAAGAAACAATAAAAATTATATGTTAATAAATATTTTATTTATTGCAGTCTTTAATTATAATATATATATATATATATATATATATATATATATATATATATATATATATTTAAAGTATTTATTTACTGTAAATTTTATTTGCATAAAAAATCCTATATATTATGATTCCACAAATTAAAATATTTTAGAATATTGTGAAAAAAAGTTGTTATCCAATAAAAATATAAACAATTTTTAATAATTATAAATGTGCATGTAATTATTTGTAAAAAAATGGAGAGCCACATGGCATCTCTTAATCTCAACTACATTTTTTCCTTAAGCGAAATGCTCTTTTAAGAGGCCCCAAAACAAAAAAAATCTATCGGAATTTATTTTAATGACTTTAAGGAAAATAGGCTAATTTCTCACGATATTTAGGGTAAGTTCCAATACCTCTTAAAAGAGATGTTCGTATTTAATGTTCTATTATATTTAAAATAATAGAATAATTTATTTAAACTTAAAAAATGTGTTTTTGAAATAAAAATAAAAGAAATAACTTATTTAAGAAGTATACATGATTTGTTTTCAAAATAGTTATTCATTTTTACAATAAATAGATTAGACAAAAATATATAAAAATAAAAGTCTACTTATTTATTTAAAAGATATTATGTTAAAGAAATCTCAAACAAATTTATTTACTCCAACTAAAATATTATAAAAGGAAATATATAGTATTTAATTTTTTAATTAAAAAGAGTAGATATAGTAAAAAAATAACTTTTGAAATTAAGGAATCTAATTTATATTATAGCCTTGAACATATTTTTACTGGACTCAAATCTCAAAAGGTAAAATTGGAATGAAGTTATAAAATTGATCATATGAGTATATTATTTATTTTGTTAAAATTAATACAAAAGTGACCCCTGTGAAAAATGCTGGAGTTTTTAGATATTAATAGATATTTGTGATAGATAATAACACAAACGGATCCGTGGCGCAATGGTAGCGCGTCTGACTCCAGATCAGAAGGTTGCGTGTTCGATTCACGTCGGGTTCAAACCCCGATCCGTAGGCTACCGTTGAAAAACTTTTTTCCAAAAAAGAAAATATTATTAATTACGTTCTGTCCTTTATATAATTTAATTTGTGATTTTTTTAATTATTAATTTTATACTTTTTAATAAAAGAAGTTGATCCAATTAATCATACACTAAGCATACATTAGGCAGAGAGTTGGGCAGAATAGACCTGTTTTATGATTGGTCAACATTTGGTGTACATACATCTTAAATAGGATTAGCATTATTATACGTTTCTCCAAAATTGTAGTTTGCTCAAAGTGTGTGAACACTCAATTGGGATTGCAATCACTACATTACTTAATTCATGGTGTGCATTTTAATTATATTTTATCTGAAGTATCAATGTCGCATACCAGTTATGGAAGCCGCGTAAGAGGTTGGAGAGTGAAGGAAGAGTGAAAAGGTAGAAAAGTTTAATGGATGTATTCCATTAACCAAAACCAGGCTTTTTATTGGAAGAACATGAATGTGTTAAATTAAATTCCTTTTATTCATTTCACAATAAATTGATGCAATGAACAGAAGGTGGAAAACATAGTTTGTGGGGTGAAGAGTGTGAGTGACTCGTAAAGAGTTGACTCGAATGAGACGAGAAAAGTGTATTGAAAATTCATTGATATCTATCTCGATAGAAGGGTTAGGCATGAAGAGATTTGGTGAAAGACAGGGGTGTGGAGGGAAGAAAGTGTATATAGTACATGCATAAGAAGAGGGTTATCTTTTGAAGTTTGAAGGAAGTAGAAAATGATAAAAATGCATGTGAAGTTTTGGAAGATGTGGAAGGGAGAATGGGAGGAATCCAAAGTACCACGGTTTAGGATAAATGTTGGTGAAAAGTGAGTGAGGATTGTGTGTTGGGTGGTGTAGACAAGGGTCCAAGAAACAAGGGGGTATGGTGCGAGTGTGAGTGGGGTATGGAGTGACATGGGGCGTGGGTGTGGGACTTTGACAGTTACATTCCTATGCATCAAGTTAATTCCAAGGGGGTACACACCGTCTCACTCACATCTTTCAACACACCATGCATGAATCAATGCTCTTTCTCTTCCCTTTTCTTTGCCCTTACCACCATTTGTATATATACAAGTGTGTGAAAAACGATTTCCCAAGAATGATTTTTTAGAAAATGCAACTTTAACTTCTGATGATTGATTAAGAAAGGATCTATTTATAGGAAATTCTTTCATCAAGTGAGTAAGAGCTATATAGAGTTTGTAATATATAAGTATTGAAGTAAGAGATTTACTAAGTACTCTCTTTAAAAATATGTATTTATAGAATCTCTGAGTCCTTTGAATAAAGAGTAAAATAACCAAAAGATAATTAAGATAAGAAAAATATATAATTGGTTATTAAGTTTTTCAAATTTGATGCATAAGATATAATATAGTTATAGCTAAATGTTGTTAGGTATATGTTATAATATCAAGTCTGTTGAGATGACATCGTTAGGATCAATCATCGCGTCTGAAGTATTGTTTATTTTGGAGCTCGGAATTCCGTCACAATTTTGTCTTTAAAAGGTGCTTCGGAAGGTTAAGGGATGAAAGTGTATTTAAAAGGTGATGCCAATGTTCCGATCTCAAGTCCATTGATATGACATCGTTAGGGTCAATCACCGCGTTCGAGGTATTGTTCGCTTTGGAGCTCGAAACTCTGTTACGATTTTGTTCTTAAAAGACACCTCGAAGGGTCAAGCAGGAAGGTGTATTTAAATTGACATTGGTCTCAACTCTTGATCGATGTAAGACTATTGGGTGTATCAGAACAATATATATCTAATTTTTTCAAATACTAGATAAATATATTATTATCTACACTTAGTTACAAATATATCTTTGAGTATATTTCGAAATCAAGTGAGTACAATTATGTTATATCTTTATAGTTCTATAATACAATCTCTACAAATTAGCTAATTTAATATGGATAGTTAAGAATCTTAAAAAGTATGATTGATTTCCTAATACTTCCTCTTAGGTTGGAGAGTGAATACCAAGAACTCTAAACTTGCGCTTCATTGCATACAATTTTTTTTTCTGAATGGTTTGGTGAACACATCACAAATTATTCAACTGAAGGAACCTATTTAGTTGTGATTGAATCATCTTGAATTTTATTACAAATAAATTGAAAATCTATCTCAATGTGTTTAGTTATTTCATAAAATACCAAGTTAGTTGTAATATGTAAGACAACTTTGTTGTCAAAATACAACAATGTTGGTTTTGGATGCAAATCTCTCTACGATGTTCGTAGCCAAGATAACTTACTTACAACAAGTATTCAACTTTTACTAAGGATAGAGAAACAATCTTTTTACCTTTTTTGTCTGGTAAGATAAAACGAAATAACCTATAGTTGATTTTCAAGATACTACGAAACCTCCCCAATTTGAATCTCAGAAAGCATACAAAGATAAATCATTTTGTGAAGATATATTAGACTTTGAACTGGGTTATTCATTAAATATCCTAACAAATATTGTAGCTTCCATACGAGGATTGCATGGAGCATGCATGCATCTGCTTAGTATGTACACTACGTGAGTGAGATATTTGAATGAGTAATTGTCAAACAAATTAAGCGACCGACAAATTGCGTATATATTGCTAGGTCCTTTATTAATTCACCTTCATCTAAAAGATTTATGTTTTGTTCCATGGAAAAATCTAGAGACTTAATTCCTAAATATTCACCATCCTTGACAATTTCCAAAGTGTATTTCTTAGAACAATAAACCTTAATATCAAAAGATAAAAACTTTAAATCACCCAAATCCGATATTTGAAAATGACTATGCAAAAATGGTTTAGGATCGGATATTGCAATGTGGTCATGATCAATTATGAGAAAATCATTAATATAGAGAAACAAAATTGTAAATGACTTTCCTTTTATACACATATTATAAATAGTTAGTAGTATGTTTTTGATTGAATAAATTCAACAACTTGAATAATTTTAGAGAATTTGGAAACCTATTGATGAAAGGCTTGCTTTAATACGTATAAGGATTTGTTAGGTGACACACAATATTCTCTCATGTCCCTAAAAATCAGGTGGAAGAGACACACAAACATGTTTGAAAAGATTATTATGAAGAAAAACATTATGGACATCAAGTTGATGAAGAGACCAATGTTGAGCAGTTGTTAAAGTTAACAAGCAACCCATTGTAACCATTTTAGCAATAGGTGAAAAGGTGCAATGATAATTGTACCTTTTAGTTGTGTATAATTCTTTGCAATTAGGACTGCCTTGTATTGTTGAAGAGAACCATTAGATTCAGACTTGATTTTATACACCCAATGACAACCAAATAGTCTGCTTTCTAGAAGGAACAATGGTAAGAAACCAAGTATTATTTGCCTTCAAAATAGCCAACTCAAATTTCATTGTCTCTTACTAATGATTTTGAGAAACATTTTGAGCATAACATGTAGGTTCAATATCTTTAGTAATAATGACCAATAAAAGAATACCGTAAGGTGTGTAACAATCATAAGAGATAAAATTACAAAGAGGATATTGTGTACCTTTGTTTGGAAAAAGATGGTGAAGATGACATTGAGTTAGAGAAATGTTACTTGATTGCAAATATAATCACCCAAAGTTCCAGGTGAAACACGAAACCATAAGTGTGAAAGTAAGTGACAGGAATGGGTTCTGTAAGTGTTGGTTGAGTGTTAGAAAGAGTATAAAAAATAAGATTATCTAGGATGATATTAAGTATAATAGGGTCTATGGTAGTTAGGGTAGTGTCAATGGATTCAAAAGAAAATTATCCTAATGGAAAACAAAATCACAAGTAGTAAAAATTTGATGACTTTCAAGATCATATAACTTATAAGTTTTTTTTTCCAAGAAGACAATCAAGTAGAACATATGTTTGAACACAAGAAACACATTATAATAAATGAACACTAGTAGCATAAGTAAGACATCCAAACATCTAATGTGTGAATAAGAATGATTTTTACCTTATGGTCACTCAAAATGTGTTTGTTAGAGATCCCACATCTTCGGAGAGATCTCAAACAATGAGATCTAAGCCAAACCACATAAGGGAATGACACCACCTTCAACCCAAAACCTTAAGGCATTGAGTTTTTGGGTATTCTTTCTTATATGTTGCTCAACAATCTCATTTCTACTCAATGTGGGACTTAGACTCACACTTGGATACCTAACAATCTCTCCCTCAAGTGAGAGAGTCTTCTTTCTTATATGTTGCTCAACAATCTCATTTCTACTCAATGTCAGACTTAGACTAAAACTTGGATACCTAACAATCTCCCCCTTAAGTGAGAGTCCCTTCTACATAGGTACACTCTCCCTCAAACACGAGTACCACAAACTCCTCACTTGTACCGTTGTTCATACACTTATGCGGGACACGCTTGCGTGAAACCTCTGTCAAGAAGACTTTCGATAAAGGGATCAAACTGTACTCGTCCAAGCCGCAAACCATCGGCTCTGATACCATATCAAGAAGTGGAATTTAAGCCTAACTCAACCTTACAAAATCGGCTTGTAAAGTGAGGTTTGCACCCATTTATAAACTATTGAAATGCCTCATCTAACTCAACCTTACAAAATCGGCTTGTAAGGTGAGGTTTGCACCTATTTATAAATATTGAAAGGCCTCATTTCTAGTCGACATGGAATCTCCAACACACCCTCTCACGCCGAGACTGCTCAACTCGTGTGTGGGACTATATTGTTTAAGGGTGGTCCGATAGCGACTCGATAGCAGGTGGTCCCACAACCGTGATAGGATAGGTTCTAATACTATATCAAAAAGTGGACTTTAACCTAACTCGACCTTACAAAACCGACTTAGAAAGTGAAGATTACACCCATATTATAAACTATTAAAATGTCTTATCTCTAGTCGATGTGAAATCTCCAACAAGTGTTTAAAGCGAAAAAATATGTTATGATAATTCAATGATATATTTATGTTTATATTGAACAATCTTATTTTATTGGCGTATGTAATTGACGAAAAATATATGTGAAATTAACTTCCACGAAAGAAAAGTAATGTTTCTTCTCCTACTACTTTAATTTTTAATAACAATTAGATAAAAGATATCCAATTATTTATATTTTAAATTATATATTATCTCTATTCATTGTGTAATCACATTATATCTAGATATCTCACATTTAAACTAATCTTTTTTCACTAGGTTAATCTTTTTTAATAAACTACACATTGAAGCATAACTTATGTTGAAGTGAGAAATAAAATGTTTATTGACCATTCATGTATTAATGTTTAGGAGATTGAAGTTACTATCCGTATAGTATCAACCAGAGCTTTAAGTCAAATTTAAATAACACAAACTATAAAGGGTGAAAAAAATGTTTCCAAAAATCTTTTAAGTTGCTTATTATAAATTAATCTAAAAACTAGTAAATGAATAAACAGTTAACTATAAGTTTTAGGTTTATTTTTACCAACCATAATATAAGTTGTACTTTTCGTGTTAAAGAGAAATTAAAGAGGATTTGAAGGTTCATGGCCGTTGGCTTAAATTGTTGTACTTTTCGAGTTACAGAGAAATTAAAGAGGATTTGAAGGTTCATGGCCGTTGTATTCAAAATTATGAACTATAAGCTATAAAAGACCTAGAAATGAGTGGGGAATTAATAACAATTGTACGTAGTTGTAGGTTATTATCCTTTAACCAACAAAATACCCTTGTAGGCTCATAAATAAAAGGTGGTTGTTTATTTTAGTTTATAATAAATAGGTAGGCGATATAAGGCACAATGAGTTGAAAACCTTCCACTCACACTCACTCCAAAAGTCTGTACAAATAACTAATCTTTAAAATAAATAAGCAATTAAAAGGAATAATTATTATGGGTAGGATAAAAAGAGCTTACAAAATGGTGAATTCTAATAGAGATAGTAAAATTTACTTTTGATATATATATATATATATATATATATATAATACAATTTTTATTAGCAAAGAAAATGAATAAATAAAAAGTATTTGAGGAATGTTTTGAGAAAATATATATATTAAAAGTGTCTCAATTTAATTTTATTTCAATTGAAATTGAAACTTATTTAACTCAATAAAAAAGGTGAAGAGTATTATAGAAAAAACTCTTAATTTGTAATTAGTTTTAAAATTTATTTTAAATTTTAATTATATTAACTTTAATTAAATGATATTAGAATTCAAAACACAAGTAACAAGATAAGTTTTAATTACATTAACTTTTAATTAAAATTAGATTTTAATTGAATATATTCATTCAAGAAGGTGAATAATATAAAAAAAATAATCTGAAATAAAAAAGTCACTAACATACAATTTTACGATTTTATTCAATAATTTATATCTTCATATTTAGAATGATATTACGTAAAATTTGAATCACGTATATTAATTTTAACTATTTTGATGTATACATCCAAACTAGTAACAAAATTAATTGGCTAACCATTGAGAAGTTTTCAAGAGTATATTTAGAAAAAGAAAATAATTAAGAGCTTGCTAAAATATAACCAAAAGATACACTAAGGAAACTAATGTACTTTCGTCTTGCTTTTTTTTCCTCGTCTTAAATTTTGTTCTAAATTTGTGTTACTCTCTTGTACTTGTATTGCGATAATACAAATATTAGAAACCCTACATATTATAAACCTATGAACAATTCATTTAAATATATATTTTTTTATTGTTTGAATTGATTCCCTATGGCATATGTGAACTTAATATTATGAAGTTTTAATTTAAATTTTTGCTAATTCCAACATGCTTGTATGAATGTCATCGAAGACCTATACATGTTAAAACTTTTATAAGTACTTATTATTTTTAACTGCTTTGATATATAATTTGTTTTGGTATATTTAAAATTGAAATATACGGTAGAAGACTAATTATGAATTGTAAAATTAGCTATTAGAATTGTATTAATTTAGTCTTATGCACGGGTTATATTTACAAATTTCAAAATGAATATATATTTAAAAGAAAAATAATAAAATAAGAATATAATAATATAAGAGAATAGCTTGAACAAAGTATCAACTAAGAAAAAATAAAGTTTAAATAAAAATGCAATAAATATAAAATATTATGAATATTTTAGAATAAGAATTTTAATATTTTTTTTGAGCCAGTACACTTTAAAAGTGTGAATCCTTTAAACAACCTATTCAACTTGTAGAATTATTTATAATCTTTGTCAATTTTTGTACAATTGGCCCTCATCAGCAATTTACATTTCATTATTTGAAATAGTCTATGAAAAATTACATATTTAATGTTTGCTATTTGCATGTAAAGTGCAAAATCTGTAGTCAAATTCTGTAGTCAAATTCTAAACATGATATTATAATCAGTAATATGTATCACATATATTATATATTTATATAGTAAATAAAACAAAAATGGAATAGATGACTACTAAATTGTTGGCTTGAGATTGGTAAGTGGTCAGGGTCACAGAAAAAAGTTGTATGGGTGTCGTGAACATAGGAATGTTGTACAAGTGTCGTGAGCACAAGAGCATTTTTATTTGAATACTTCTTACATATATTGTAATTGACTCTAGTGTACAAAATGTATTAAAGAGAAGCATGTTGAAGCAGGAGTTTCCAAGGTATTTAAATATAGCATGATTATCCTTTGTGAAGCAGTAAAATGATTTGAAATGACAATGACAACATATGAGTCTGGACCACAACACATCCATGTTCTAGGTTAAGTGTGTAACCCTTCCTGTTTGGTCTACCACATACCACTGTGAGATAGTTGTATTTTAAAAGAAATGACAAATTGACGATCTACCTCTATATAATCCTTGCTTAAAAGTAAGGATAACATAACATTATTATTGATAAGTGAAAGTATAGTGAAGAACTAAAAAAAATATAAAATAAAATTAGAAAAGAAGGATTCCAAAATGAACATGAGAGTATGAAGAAATCATTTTATTCAGTACAATGAAGAATAAAGAAATTTGTAGAAAAAAAAGTCAAAAAAGAAGCAAAAGAAGATGAAGATTACAATATAAAAAAAATAAAGATGCAAATGACACTATAAAGAAATAAAATAAGATAAAGATGAAAATATACAAATGTAACTGAAGATGAACAATATAAATAAATCGTGGAATTGAGTAAAAGAAAGAATGAAAAAAAATATGTAAACACAAAATCAAAAAAGAAGGATTTTAAAATGAATGAGAGTATAACAAAATTTCCAAAAAAGAAATGAAGATTAAGATTAACATTAAGTTAAAGAAATCAGAAAAGAAATGATCGTATAAAGAAATAAATAAGATTAAGATGAAAGTATAAAGGAAGAAATAAAAATTAAGTTTACGGTATAAAGAAATAAATAAAGATGAAGATGACACTATAAAGAGATAAATAAGATGAAGATGACAGTATAAAGATGTAAATGAAGATAAGAGTATAAAAAAGAAAAACATAAAAAAAGTATGTGAAGATGAAGATGAGACTATAAAGAAATAGTTGAGTTTAAAATATATAGTAATATATGATTGTTTTGAAACTTTCAATAACATCTCTATAAATATACTTTTTCCATTATTTTAGATTCATTTTGTTATAGAGAAGAGAAGTGAATAACATATTAGTATATAAGAAAAGAAAGGAAGAAGAGGACCTCTAAATAATGGATTGTGAAAATGTGAAAAAAAAAGATATTTATAGAAATGGTAAAAAGTTCCGAGTGTTAAGATTGATTAAAAATTTAAAAATTTAAATTGTAAACATATATTATTATATAATATAAAGTATAAAATATATGAATAAAATGAGAAATATAAAACACATAATATATATTATATTTAATATAACCTATAATTTTGTATGTAAAATATATATAATATATAATATATGATATACAATATATGATATATAATATAATATAATATATATATATATATATATATATATATATATATATATATATATATTTTACATACAAAATTATAGGTTATTTATATTAAATATATATATTTATAAATTTAAGATTAATAAAATTAAGATTAATAACTCATTTAAATAATAAATATGCACTTTGGAAAAAATATTTAAATATAAACTAAGCATGAATTTAAATTTAAATTGAAATATATATACTCTCATGATAAACTAACCAATTAAACAATAATCATATATGTTTAAAACGAAATATCTAATTATAAAATAGAAAAAGTTCATACAAAATAATATTTTCTTTTAGACTTTTTTCTATCATTATATAAACAAGTATAAAATAGGTTTTTTTTTCCAAAGTGCATATTTATTATTTAAATGAGTTATTAATCTTAATTTTATAAATCGTACAATATCAGATATAAGTTTAAACATTTCTTATCAGAGAATCGCTCGTATATTAAAATTAATAAAATAATTATATATCTTAGTTTTAGACTTAATATTAGTACTTAAAATATTCTTTTAACTATTTCCAACATTAGAATAACGACACTTTATGAAGTAATTACTTAACTTTAATCGAATCAAGCAAATGGTTTACATAGTCATTTCCCTAATCAAAATATAGTAAATGTCATTTTCTTCTTGCCAAATACTCACACATTAGTTCTACCAAATTTCTTAAACAATTTTTTTCTACCATTTACTTACTTTTTCTTTGAAAAATAAATTTTTGACAAATTTCATTATCAACACTACAAAACAAAAGAACAAAATAGATTAATTTTTCTTACAATTAAAGTGAAATTATATACTTTGACTGTTACAAACATAATATCATTTATTTTTTCTAAATAAAAGTATAAATTAATTTTAATTCATGAAATAATTTTTTTTATTAATCAACAGAATAAAAAGATCGGGGGTAGAACCTTTTCTTTTTTAATTGGATGAGCTTCTTTTATTTAAAATTGTAAGACTGAAATTAATAATTAAAAAATTGCAAATTAGATATTATAAAGGGCAAAAAGTAATTTAACAAAATCTTTTTCTCTTCTGCCAAAATTATAACTACTATGAATCGGGCCATCATTTTATACTTAATTTGTGGGCATTTTTGGATTGTTTCATCATGCGTTTAGTTTCAATTATGCATTACACTAAAGTAGAGGCAATTGCTTATTGAAGTCCATCAATTACTTTATATACTTTGTAAATAAAAAAAAAGGATAGAAATGTCCTTCTGAGAGTCTTGGTTTCCGGAGACATTATAGGAGTTGTTTCATTGGAACTGTTGTTGCCATTTCGTCTATTTTTTTTTTCCATTTCGTCTATTTTTTTTTTCTTTCTTTTTATTTTCGAAAGTGCAATCAAAAGCATATTTTCAAAATGAAATTTCTGAAACATGTTTTAAAAAACAGTTTCCAGAATTTTTTATTTTTTATTTATTTTTATATTTTTTAATAAACAAATAGTTTTCAGATATATATTCTGTAGTCTATTTTCCATAACATATTTCAGAAATGTATTCTAAAATTCATTTTTCAAAAACATGTTTTCGAAAATAATTTCCGTAAGCCTAAAATTATATTTCGGAATAGTAATTTCGAAATACCTCATACACTTCTCAAAACTGAGAAGGTTAGAATTATGGTTTTGAAAAATTAATGGGGGTGGATGAAGCAATTGATAGGGTGCAGGAATCAATTGTCTGAAGTAGAATATTGCTCTGTGTTATGCTCTAACAACAACCAAAAGAAAAACTGTACATGATAACTTTTCTTTTGAAATTACATTTATTTTCTAATTTCTAGTATATCTCTTTTTTTATTATTAATGTCGTGACACTGGAATTTAACAATTATCTCTTTCAGAAAATGGATGGTAATATTCTTGCCAAATGCCATATCTAAGAATCCATATTTTATAGTTACCAATTGGTTGTTAGTTGTATTTATTAAATTCCATAATATAAGACATATATTACAGTTTTAACTGAAAATTGTGCTTTTGTATGCAGGAATTCAATCAAAGAACGAGAGAGTAAACATAGATAGAAGAGTGATCCTATGAATTAGTTTTGAAGAAACAATTAGAGTAAAACGGGACAGAAGCACGTGAAGTTGATTGATTGAATGTAGAAGATATAATATATATATAGTTATTTGATTCAGTTCCTTCATATAGATACCCATAATACAAGCACATGTGCTTAGTTTTGTGGATCAAGTTCAATTCCTGTTAGATTGTGGTTCTTAGCAAGCACAAAATAAAAAAAATATCACAATATCAATTCATTAAAACACCAAAGTATGGAAAAATATGTTCCTTGAGGAACATATTTTACTTTCTTTTGTAAGAACTTGAGCCTATAAAATTACAATATAGTTTTCGGATATTACGTGTGACATCAATATTGAAGGCTAGTAGCAGGAATATATATGAGCCAAAATATAACATATTTTGAATAATACAAAATAGTTTAATATGTATGATAGAAAAGAATAATTAGCAACAATTATAAGGGAAATGAAAACACTAGAATATAGTATTTAGGTTTTCTGAGTCAACATTTATTGATTCAGTAATGCTTCAGAAAAGGAACAAAACATTTAATGATTCTTTAAAAATTTGCAGCTTCACAGTGTTCATTTAAATTCGAATTTATTGGGGTCAACTACAGACTTACAAGAAAAAACGGTGCTATTGGACTTCTCCGCTAAAAGGCCCATTTCATATCTATTCCAACACTGCTTTCTATTATTCATATAAAAGGACCACTTTTTTTTTTTAAATAAGTAATCAATTGTCAAACAAATATACATTTAAGAAACTAACATGTGCCGGATAATGCTATGGATGTGAATGTTTGAAGGTTAGGAGGATCTAAATGAACTCATGGAGAAATATCTATAAAAGAAGAATGTAATGGATACACATGGAAGTATTCACATAGAAAGATTATTGATATTCGGTATTGTAAAAAAATTGTATAAGGAAACAAGAACAAGTAAAAGAATAAAAGTAAAAATTGAAATAGAAAGAGAAATGAGAGGAACACGTCATCTTAAAGGAGAATTTTTGATGATAAGTACAAAATAAGCCACTACTTGAGAAACTTCTTAAGATAAGACTCCAAATGTAAGAGAAGAGAAATTCTCTCAGCTCTTAAGGCACTCTTTCAAAGAATTTTTCTAATTTTCATTCATATAATCTAACTTCTATCATTTTACAAAAGAGAACACTTCTTATATAGACATATAATTCATCCAAGCAGTCTTTAAAGGCACACAAAGAGTTGATTATGATTAAGTATCCCATGTAATTAGGGAAAATACACATAGTAGTTTCCTAGATTCAATGAATGTAATTATTATAACGCATGTACATGGATGGATGTACTAGGTAGTTTCTAAGATAAAGGACTATAATGACTGCAATGTATACACTTCTAGGAGTCTAAATATTATGAATGTATCTTGAAACTTAAGTAACCCATGTGAGGTGCATGTAGCAACTTAAACCTTCCAAGAGACACTTCTAATTTGACTTGGAGCCAGGCTAATTCGACTCAATTTGGGCCTAAATTAGATTTGAACTCATATTGACTCTAACTTGACTCAACCTGATTTTGGGTCAACTAGGCTAGACATGAGTTTGGGCCTAATCAGATTGACTTAGGCTTCAGATGGACTTGAGTCTAAGTCGACTTTGACTCGACTTATCCTAGGCCTAAGTCAAATCAACTCGATCTGGGTCTCGGTTGACTCTACTAGACTTGACGCTATGTTGAATCAACTGTACCTATTTTCAAGTCAACTCGACTCAATTTGAATCCGACCAAAATTGATTCAACCTGAGTCTGGATTGACTTGACTCTACCTGAGTTTAAGCCAAATTGACTCAACTTTCTTCTAGACCGACTCGATTCGACTTGAGTCTGGTCAAATACTACTTTATTTGTGTGTGATCCAACCTACCATTTCATAACAATTACACAAACACATTTTTATTTTGAATTTTTAATCTCCAAAAAATTATCCAATTTATATCCTATTCAAATCCGATTAAATATATTAAATTTAAAATCTAAAAATATAAATTTTTTAAATCCATTTAAATTTGGATAATTATGAATTGGATTTTGCAATTTGAAATTTTTGTTCACCTTCTTATTATAATAAGAAGTAGATGAGTGCAAAGTGTGTGGAGTTGAAGGCAGCGTGTAACATGCACGTTCTCTGGCTGTGAATACCAGGAAACCCCAACACTGATACCAAAACCATAATGCAGAACAGAAGTTCATTGACGTTTGCGATGTTGAGTGACTAATTTGAACTTCACACAATGTATGTACACTCCAATGACGCTGACATCGCATAGTTCTCCATTCAAGAAAAACGTCGTTTTCGCTTCAATATCTTATTTCAATATGCAATTATCCAATCATGAAATTTATGTTTCTATATATTAAGTTGGCGATAATCATACACAGTTTTTGACCCCACACTTGTTGTGTATTCTACTGAGTGGACCTTTTATTTCGGTTTCAATGGACTAAAGCTGTATGCCAAAGCTGCAACTCTTAAAAAATGCTGCTAAGATCGCATGCGTTCTCCCAAGTCTTTGTTCTCTTTTGAATATTTTTGTTATTTACAAATTTAATCTTCATTTCAATGCAATAGTGCTGTCTTGGTTTGAATAGTCGTATAAACTATTCGTGTACATGCTGATTACTTCAAATTTTGAAAGCGAAGATGAATTAACGCCACTTAGACATATTGTGAGCTTCATGTGACTCAATTTATAGCATTCTTTTTTATTGTGCTGCCTTCTTTTGAATTGAATATGCTTCTCACTGATTCAAACCTTCCAACAATAGCTTTGGCTCCACCACTTCTCCAAGAAAATGGAAAAACAATAAACTATAACTAAAGCACATAAAAGGAGGGAGCACCACTTTTCCTTTTCCTTTTTCATTTTGTTAAACACTGAAATCACTGCATGTTGAGGTGTGTCCCAATGTGAACAGTGGAATTCTTATTGTACGGAATGAGGAGACGAGAACCGGGTAAACGGCATTGATGGTGGAATCATATAATTATTGTTAGAGCATGTTGAATGGTGTAACTGTGGCTGCTGTTTAACTACTTTTTGTGTAAGAACTTTGAGAATTTTTTTTCTTTGATAATGCCATATTTAAGAATATAAAAATAATTAGTTTTATAATTGTCTATCAATTCTTAAAATTTATTAAGAATAATTATATCTTTTTGAACAGGGAACTATGTTCTTATTATGTATACTAGTTGTCACATCAGTTTTTGTAATAGTGAAATTGTAACCCCCACAAATAACTTTCTTTAAGGATGTTGTTGTTGAGAAAAAGGTGTTTGAAGTTGATCACGAGTTTGACTTTAAAAGCTGTTGCTGAATGATGAGAGGTTTTCGTGCAACTACTAGCCCACCTTAAAATTTCATTTTCATTTACCTTAAGACCGAGTTTGAGACCTAAATGAAAGCTCTTTTGTTGTTTTGGTGTGAGGGTTTTGTGAGAACTTTAGGCGCTTCTCTTTCTATCGTGAATACAATATGAAATTAATGGAAGTGTCGGTTTAGGTCTCCCTAATGCACAAAGCTTTGACATAATTGGTGCTGCAAATAAAAAAAAAATGAGTGAAGGATTGGTTGGTAGGAAAAGTAGAATACATGTGGAGCAAGGAGTGGCTAAGCGAAGAACCTATTAATTAAAGCTTAGTAGATAAGACACGGTAGATTTTGTATAACTTTTGTGTTCCAATGATTTTAAAGAAGTGTCTTCTTTTTCATTGAGTTGATTCAGCATGTTAATCTGCTTAGTAGGTTTTACATAATGGATCAGAATTGAAGGTAGTTAGGACCTGTAAACGAAATGGCTTCTTCTTTGAATTTTCCCATTGTAAAATTCTAATGCACCTTTTGAGAGAGAATTTATTATATAAAATAAAGAGATGAACAAAGATAAACAAAAAGAACAAAGGATATGAGAATGAAAATATTCTCTCTGTTTTTTGTATGTTTCTTTTAAAATAGAGAACTGAATATATACAAGTACTGTACTTCTATCGATATCCTCTAACCCCCCGCAAGTTGGGGAGCAAATATTGATGAGACCCAACTTGGAACAAATATTCTTGAAAGACTGAGGACCCAAGGCTTTGGTATAAATGTCTGCTAGTTGCTCTGTGGTGGAAATGGGAAGCAAATGAATGAGACCCTTCTTCAACTTTTCTCTAACAATGTGACAGTCTATTTCTATATGTTTGGTGTGCTCATGAAACACTGGATTTGCTGCAATATATCTTGCTGAGTCATTGTCACAATATAAAAGAGATGGTTGCTCAAAAGGAACTTTCAAATCTTGAAGAAGATAGACTAGCCATTGAATTTCACAAG
>Ga0209700_105172_pt1 | contig 22370 bp, 6 predicted proteins | sample SiratroredBW_FD_187528 | JGI IMG/M metagenome (GOLD analysis project Ga0209700, IMG submission 187528) | Root nodule microbial communities of legume samples collected from California, USA - Siratro red BW (SPAdes) (version 2) | ecosystem: Host-associated > Plants > Roots > Nodule | place: USA... | reverse complement strand
TTTTTTTTTCTAACAAAAAAAAAAAAGGAAAATAAGGTGATCCCTTTATCACGTCCTTATTAACGGAGCACACATAAGATAAAATATAAAATGAAAAAATATATAAGGAATGTGAAAAGCATAAAATAAATTTAAAACTATTAAACGTATAAAAAGGTATATCTATATTTACTTCTTACATATAGTCTAATTAAACCATAGTTTCAAACTTTTATCCATTTCTTTATATTTATAATTTGTTCTTTTATATTTTTAGTTCAAATTTAATTTGATAATCTTAAAATTATTCAAAATTGCTCTTACATTAATTTAGAATAAACCTCAATATTGATAATTTAAACATTGTTGAAATGCTTTTATGCAGATTAATGAAAAGCATACTTCTAATTTAAACAATCATTGTTGGTTACAAAATATGAACTTAGTTTTTTTTTTAATTATTTAATTATATTTTTATTTTCTGAAATTTAGGATAATTCTGATTTTATTTTTTGAAAATTTTTGAAATTTAATTTACTTTCTTAAACTCGAAAATTATGATTTTAGTATCTAAAAATACTAAATTTGAGGAACGAAAAGGAATTTTTAAAACTATTTTAAAGTTTAATTTAGTTTCTTAAAATTGAAAATTATGATTTTAGTATCGAGATACTAAATTTGAGGAACTAAAAGGAGTTTTTAAAACTACTTTAAAATTTAATTTGTTGGAGATTAAAATTGTATTTTACTAAATTTGAAAGATCTAAGTATCTTTTTTTTTTAATTTGAAGAACAAAAAAAATTACACTAAAATTTAGGAACTAAAAATATAATTAACCGGTTTTTTAGTAATAAAAGTTTGATTACCATTCACTTTAAAATATGCATAAAGTATTAGTTTAACTTTATAGATATAATTGAAACCATAAAGGAATAAAAATATAATTCAACTAGTCGTTATATTGGTATATATTTGATATTTATACTTATGAGAAGGTGGGTAGATTAGCTGGGGATGAAGCTTCAATTGTAAAAGATTTCTCCAAGTTCAAGCAAATGACCACTCTCTTTAATATTTGCAAGCTTTTTGAGTATTCCTAAATAATGCCTAATAACAAAAAGATAATCAGTTTATTAATTATATACTTTTTTTCGTGTCACTTAACTGATAGAGATATTAATACTGAATTTAATTTTCAATAATAGATAATAAAAGCGCTCTATTAATATTTGTGAGGTGATAAGTACAATATTTTGAAAATAATAAAATATATAGTTTATTTTAAAAACTGAATCCTCTATATTAACAGAAAAAAAATATATTAAATTTCAATTTAAAATAATTTATTAATGTATACCAGATCTTTTAACTGAGTTTAATAATTTAACATAATTATGTAAAATCAAAGGTTTAGTTTTAGTTTTATATTTCAAGTACGATTTGATAAACTCACAAATCCGTACTTATAAATTTTAAGGGAATAACAGACAATCTTAACTCAATCTTTGATTCATAACTAACTAGTAACTGACCAGAAGAATTTTCTAGAACGTAACATCGTTAGAGTCTCTGACTAGGGTTAGGGCACATGTATTACGATTTTTCTTTTCCTCAACCACCACTACCACGTCATGCTTCAACTCACCTATATATACAGTTCCACAGTTTTCTTAAATTTTCCAGATCTAGGTCGATTCACTCCATCAATGCATGAAGCATTTCAACTATATATATAATTTCCATAATCATTTATATCCAAATTAATTTAACTATCGATATGACTCCGAAGACGGGGAAGGTGCAAGGTTCTTTGAAAATCAACAAGGAATCTCAATGCATTAAGAAATCACCAATGAGCAAGGTACAGCAGAAGGAGCCAGTGATTATATACACGCAATCACCGAGGATCATTCAGACGGACGCGCAGCACTTCAAGGAGCTCGTTCAGAAGCTCACCGGACTCCATCACTCCGATCTCGACGATACTGCCGTTGGCGACGTCGACGTCTTCAAACCGGCGACGCCATCGTTACACGGGGAGTCGGAGGAGAACAAGGCGGCGGCGTCGGTGACGACGGAGGAGGAGGATAGCTGCAACAGCGCGGGCGAGGTGAAGTCCGGTTTCATGGCGTTGGAGCCTCCGCTGATGCCTGATTATGTCAACAATTTTGCAGTGCTCGAATCCGATTTCTTGAACGCCAATTCCAATCAACGGTTGTTGCAGTTCAACCATATCAACGGTTATGAGCAGCTTCCGGGCGTGTACCGATCCATGTGAACAGGTTAGTTTCTTCGGTATTAATTATTAATTAATTAATTTTCAAATATTAAGGCGTTTCTCCTTATTTTGAAGTAATAGCTCCTTACTTTAAAGTATTAATAGCACAGATATTAGATGAGTATAGATTAATAAACACGGATATTAGATTAATAGATTAATAAGCATAGATATTAGATGGATGTATACATATTGATTTGTTTGTGTATAGATTAATTCGAAATAACAGATGCATTTTTTTCTTTTTACAGATGCAGAATAGCAAGAAATATCTTTCTGGAGAATAAACATGTTTCTTGGGAATAAAGGAACTTTTGCACATATAGATTATTTGATTTTTAATCTATACTTTTTTCATCATTTTAATTTTAAATGTTTCGTTATCTGATTTATTGTTAAGAAATTATACAATTTTTCTAGAATCAGATTTGCGAAGAACAGAATAAATACTAAGTATGAAAATTTTCCATTTACAGCTTTCAATCTACACTCTTTTAACACGTAATAAGAAAAGTAATATTTTTTTCTTTGTTAAGTAATCTCTTTTATTGAAAAAAAAATTAAATAGGAAACGCAGAAGTGTATTCTGTATACGCAACTTTAAAATAAGATATATTAACAAAAATACCTAAAACAAATCATACTTATTAATTTTGAAATTTTGTGTATAGTTTATAATAAGTGATATTTTTCAAGAAACCAAATAAAGTGTACTGGTTATTCCTATAGCGGCGTTGTCAATAACAGTAGATTTTCACGCTCAGATTTGCTGCAACTATGTTGTTCAACTCTGGGTTAAATTTCGATATATTCTTTATTACATTTTGGTTGTTATTTCCCTACTTAACTTTGTTTATTGTATGTAATATTGTTTTCTTTATTAATGTAGTGCTAAAATATTGAATTAATGGATCTGATGATATTTTATTTATATTGAATCTAATATAGATATGTGTTTTTATATTGAAATTATCTTTGAATTCTTGGTATAGGTTATGATTAAAAACAACAATTTCAATCTAAAATTGAATAATTAATTAATATTTTTATGTTATACTTTCAATATTATTGTATAATACTTTGCTTTTATGCATTTCTATTTAAATAAAAATTTTAATTAAATTTGGCATCTTACGTGCATTCTCTATTTAAATAAACTTCTTAATTAAATAATATTTATATATATATTGAAGTAAATAAATTTTCTATTATTCTTCCATATTTTGAGCACTCTTCAGCTCAGACAGTTCCAATGATTCAAGAGGATCCTTAGACCTCTTATTACCCTTTTGATGTCCCTGCAATGTTCAGTATTAGTGTAATCCTAAAAAAAAAATATTTATATTAACCAAATTTTTTAATGAAATTTGAAACTAATTATTTTAACTTAATATAAATTTAATTGATGTACTACTTATAATAAAATATTTATTTACTGGTTATTAGATAAAATATTTATTTATAATCTGATATTAGTTATTTTAATATTTATAATATTATGTATATTTAAATAAAATTTTAAATATATACATCATTTTGCATTTAAAGAAGTAATTTGAATATAATACATTTAAAAATAAAATATTTAAAATATATGTATGAATTCTTATATTAATTACATGTATGATTTGTAACTATACTGTCACATATAATGTGAATTATAAAAAAAATATAAAATTATAATTTATTAAAATTTTGAAATTAAAAATATCAATCCTTAAATTCATAAATATTTTTATAAATATTTTCTTTAAAAAATAATTTCATATTTTTACTTATTTTTGTTTAATTTTAGGAGAAAATAAAATATTGCATAAATTATGGATTAAGTGTGACAATAGCACTTGAAATGTAGAGGATAGAATGAATGATGTTTAGGTGTGTTAATGTTGAATTTGTAACTCAAGATGTTATTGAATTGGATGTCTTGTAACACAAGAAACTTGGAAGTTTACAATATTTGACAAGTATGGGGTACAGTTAATAAACTTGGAGGTTGCAACACATAGATTCAGCTAATTACAGGATGGGCCTTAGCCCAAAGAAAATGAAAAAATGGTTGCAGTTCATTCTTTGAAATGGACTTGTCTAATTACTTTTCTCTTACATATAATGTTGACAACGTACTTTTCTAATATAGTTAATAGGTGATAAAATCCATAAGTTTTCTTGTTATTAAAAACATATCAAAAGTAAGAATTATACATTTTCAATCAATAATAAATTTTTATTATAAAAGAATTTATTCTCAACATTCCACTTTATTGTGATATTCAAACACAAGAGACTTTCAAACAGTTAACTCTAAACCTTAAAAGCCAATCAAAATGAAGAACAGACTTTATGAATAGTATATTAGAAAATTATACAATTTGAGTTTACATTTTATCTTTTTATTAATTTTGTAATCATAAGCTCTCAATAACTTAAATCTAAATTTATCTATGTTTTAATTGTTGCTGTTTTTTTTTTAAGGTTCAATTATTGTTTTTATTTACATCTTTTCAATTCTTGTTCTTATTTACATGTAGTCACTTCTTTAAAATTCAATTTTCATTTAGTTTCTATATAATTTGATTAGTCTAGATGAACAAGATGGTACGCATGCCATTCATGTAATAAATATTTACAACAATAACAAAGGAAGAATATATATGTAAAATTACAAAAAATAAGGATTAACAATAATAAGGATTAACAATATTGCCGGTTTTCAGTTAATTCAGTATTGAAGAATTTGTGGTAATCCAACAATCAATCATCTACTCTAAACAACTTTATAATCATTCTTATTGTTTTGTTTGGTTGGATAAGTAAATTTGAGAGAACGCATTTAAAGGAATTTGAGTGGATTGTGTGTGAATAATAAGGTTGTTTGAATTAATAGATAGTTGGTAAGATTTAAAAAGATTTGAAAGAAATATGATGAAAGTTTGGTAATGGTTTAATAGATGTTGTAGTTTTTTTATTCTTTTAATTGATATTTGTGAAATTACTAATTGACACTTGTGAAAAAGAATGTTTGGTAATTTTCAACTTATTTATAAGGACTGTTTTGTATTTTTCAATTTTATCCCTTCAAATCTTTTTCACATAAGAGAATCTCATCTCTCATCCTGCAAATCCTCTCTCATCTATCCTCCCAACTTAGTTTCGTATTTTTCAATTTCATCTCTTCAAATCTTTTCACATGAGAGAATCCCATCCCTCATCCTGCAAATCCTCTCTGATCTATCCTCCCAACTTAATACAACCAAACAAAATTCATCTATAATAATTAGTCTTCTTAAATTGTAAATCCATACAAATTAATTCAACTAAAAAACAAGCTTAAATTCCACTTCACTGCTAACTAAGTTGGTTATTTACTAGCTATGATTATGTAAAGAACTATTAAGTTGGTTATTTATTACCTATGGATCATGTAAAGAACTAAAAAGTACATTAAATTAAATATGCTTTAACTTCTTTAATTTGAAAAATTCCAAACAAATAACAATTTAAGTCAAATTGGATACTTCTTCTTAGCTGTAAACAAAACTGAAATTGTTGTAACTTGTTTGGGTAAGGATTAAAAAAAATCGTTTTGCTTGAAATGAAAAGTTTGAAAAAAAATAATATATGAAACGCCTTATTATAATATTAAGAAAGAAAGAAAATTTTAAAATTATGAGAATAGGAAGGAAATTAGATGTAAGTTATTGGTTTTAATGTTTCGTTACTAATTTTGTGTATCTTTATATAAAATTATACAACATCCAAAAAAATTATGAAGAAAAAATCGTTTATTTTTTTCTTGCTTTTTAAACAACAGATTGTAAATACTTTTTTGTTTGGTTTCTTTAAAGATTCGGTTTCAAATTTAAAATAAAAAATCATGACCTAAACCCGAATTAGTTTTATTAATATACAAATAAAAACTCTAAATCCTAAAATAAATTTATAAAAAATGGAATAAAATAAATAAAAAAATTTGTAAAAATGTTTAAGAATATAAAAAACAAATAAATGTTAGCTTATAGTTTGAATGTTTCGTTACTATATTTCATATAAAATATTGTAACATTTAAAATAAAAATGATTGAATTCTAAAAACAATAAATTGTAAATTTTTCCATTTTTTACCGATTTGTTTTCAAATTTAAACGAAAAAAAAATCTAACCTAAAACCAAGTTATAACAGAAAGTAATATTAATTTAAAAGTAAAAAAAAAAGAATTAAAACAAATCATATATAAGAATAAAATATTAATTTCCATCTTATAAGAAAAGAAAAACTCCAACTTCACTAGTTTTATTGTCTAAATATTTATATGTGAAACTTAGGGTGTTAAAAATGGATTTAGTTCATCGGGTCAATCTATATGATCTATAATTTAGGTTAGAAGAGACTTCAAATGGAAGTTTCTTGCATCCCTCTTAACTTTCATATGCACCTTATAAAAATAAAAATGCATAGATTACTCTTCTTCTATTATATGTTAGGTAGTTATGTACCAGTACTTCTCTTGTATCTAAAATGGGCTTCAAATGAAATTAATTAGTTGAAGTTGAGAACGTGTTATGCTTTGTGATGCAGAATTAGTTTAATCAATTTTAAAACCATTACTTAATAATAGTTATGTTGCTTTTGAGAAGATATTGACAAAATGGGGTGACACTATCTCAATTCTGGAGTCACCACCACCTTTTTGTGAACTTCAACATTCCAAGATGTTCCTATGCATGCACATATACACAAGTGAGATATAATTTTGGCTAATTAATTAGGTGTGTTTATAATATTGAATCCACTTTCACTTGAAAAGCTTGATGGTGAGGGCACAGTGCTTGAGTCCTTGAACTTGGCCCAGTTAATTAGTAGCTGCCCTTCAACCACTGCCCTCTAAATGTGTCTCCAAATCTAAATCAATATTGGGAAGGTATGATATGCCATCTATCAACTTAACTTTGGGACCCTTAACTCTTTCTCCTTATTCATGTGTGCTAGTTGACAAATGAAGACTTGGGTCAAAAGTGGTCAAATAAAAAAAAATGGGTTGTTGTGAAGAAGAGCAAAAGTGGCTTTAAAAGGTTCAAGGGTGATCATTTTCGAGAAGTTACAAGCCCACGTTACCCATCCCCTTTCGATCATGCCATGGCCCATTCAAACTGTCATCTTCTCCTAATTTCATGGATGCATTGCATCCAACCCCCTTCACTTTCCATTAAACAACGACAACAAATATGTTGTAATCTTATGAATATTTTCCCTCTCAATCATTAACTTCGTCAATTTGGCAACGTGTACAATATTCTAGGAATTTGTTATTTTAAGTGCTTGCCATGAGTCGTTTCTACACTTAGGATTTTGCCGTGGTTGCACTCCCACCCACTCGTTTCCCTTTAGTGATCAATGCTTAATCAAAAATATAATATAATTTGAGAGTATGTGTTTTAATACATATAATAGTCTTACATAACTTAAGAGTTGATATTAAAATCGATTAAATACACATATTCTTACAGAGGACTATAATATTTTTTTTCTTGATTCTAACTTTAACAGTTTTTCTTCTGAGTCTCCGATCTTTAGTCTTTGACTTCAACAACTAATGTGAGGAGGGGAAAACATCTAAAAAAAACATGAGATTAGTGTTAATTAGATTAGATAAGACATACTTTGTTATTATGTAATCATTTACTATTTATAATAGACATATGATAATTAGTTAATGATGATGGGTGATTAGGGATACTGAGTTCAGCTGATAACTCTCTTACTGTCTTGCGGGCATGCCGACTGCCAATTGGCTGTATAGTACAATATATTTGTATTTAATTTTTGAGACTTTTTTTAAGGATAAAACAATAATAAAACTCCGAACTTCAAAACAGACAATATATTAATAATGTCATATGTGAAAATTTCGTTTCTCTAATATTCAATTAAAAGACTTATTTATTATGATAAGTCTAAGGTCGAAACTAAAATGAGTTTAAAATCATTTTCATTTATTAACTTTTTAAATCTGTCTTTGAACAAAATCATAATAAACTTTAGATTTTAAATGAAATAATATCTCATATATAATAACTAACCTGCTAGTTATTGTGTTTTTAGAAAGGGGCTTTATTTCTTAGTTGACGTGAAACTTATACTTATTATTTTCAATGAATTTGAAAACGAGAAGCAATTTGTTGGAAGAGTAATATGATATATGTGTATTTAAGAACGAGAGATATTAATTACACCGTCAAAATGGATAAGGAGTTATCTTAGTTAGAGGCAAAGGGGGTTTGTGAGAAGATTGGGGTTGCTGGCGTGGGTCCTACAAGAAATGGACCTCGGAGTTGGTCCATGAAGGCAACCAATGACTCTGCCTCCATGTGTGGAACTCGGTAGAACAAACGCAATCACATGAATAGATTTGTATGTGAATTTTTTCCCAAGATTTCTAACAAGATCATTGCCAAAATAATGTGGGGTTTCTGCTAGATTTTTCAATCTCAACAACAAAATATATACAACCCAACCTTCAAATTTAATACTCATCAAATCAAACTGCCAACAATAATACACAAAATAATAACTAACTTCATTTTTTTTTAATGGAAACAACTAATTTTATGTATGGTAGGATAATAAAGTTTTAGTTTGAATGTATAATGAATCTTCGTATCTTGTTCTTCTTTTTTTATTTGACTTGGTTCATTATGTACCTAATCATTTGTGTCACTATATCTCCTTCTTCTTCTTTATGTTTGTGCATGAACCGTTTCCTTTTTCTCTTTACTTTGTTTAGTTAGATTCATTATATAACATATATACTGATGGTTATGTATAAAATCATTGTCATATATGCCACGGGTTTAAACTATTATATAAAATAACTATTATTAATGATTAAATCAATCACCATTCAAGAATCGTGGATAAAAGAAGTTTCTTAGTTAAATTCTGTTTTTTTGAGCATCATCATATTTTTTCTATTTTCAAACAATCATTTTCTAAATCCTTGACAATTTACCATATTTTTCATGCAAAAATATTTTTTAACCATCTTTATATTCCCGATGGTACATATCTTTTCTCCTTACATTTCTTTATGAAAAAACTTTTCCGAAGGTTTATTTTACTCAAGTTTCTATGGTGCACATTTGGCTATGCTTTTAGTTTTAGATTTAGAAACAGTTCTATGAAAAGAAAGTTAAATACATCGTTTTTAAGTTATGCATTACTTTTGAAATCTATCATTTTCTTCTCCCTTTAAAAAATAATTACTTGTACATACATAGTCAAACTTGCATCTGTAGCAGCAGTAAAATAAATGCAATGTAGGTTTATTTAAAACTTGAATTTCATTTCTTCACGTGTTTGATGGGATTGTACAAACGAGAATGATGTCTACTTGTGCTTATACAAACTGATCTGTAGAAATGAAGAAAGAAGAAGAGCATGTAAATGAGCTTCTTCAATTCATAACATGATGTGTAGTTTGAGTTAAAACATCCAAAACCAAAGTTACATGGACCAGGGCCATGTTGCTTCAAAGCAAGAAACTCCTTCACTTCCTTCTCTCACATATTTTGCCTCGGATGCCTTTGCTCTCTGCCACAATTAATAAATAAACAAAATTCAATATTCTTCTGCTTTTCACAATCAACTATTCATCACCATGTGTAACCTATATTCACGACTAAACCTTCACGTTGCTTCCTAATATTATAATAAATTATTCACTCTCTCTATTACTTTAGTCTTCAATTTGCAAAATGTGACAAAATTTCATTTCATTTAGTCCATACAATATTTTATAAAGTCGGGACAATAGTGGAGATGTACAAAATCTCATAAAGTAGAAGGCTACTCTTAATAATATTATCCATATCACAACTCCCAATTGTTTGCTCACCACACAGAATGAACACCAACACTAAGAAATATTTAGCAGTAGGCACCTGCATTGTTTCCAAAGCATCTGACTCTGAATTGAAGTCATAATAGCTACTTGCTGCACTAAGCTTCATAGAGAGGAACTACATGTAAAATAAACATTGATATAAATATATATATTAATGTCACGTTTCAAGTATATTTTTTTTTCCAATGCTACTTTTTTTAATCAAAATTACCTCGACTTGATGCTGCAAGGACTGCACATAGTTTATGATCTCGTCCAACATTATTGCCATGCCCATGGTCTGCAAAAGTCAGAGATTGACTATTAAAGTAAGACACATACTAATTCGGTATAGTAAAAACAAAATGAATATCATCGAATTCTTACCTTGTAACATCCTGGGACTATGTTCTGCAAGCACCTAAGTTTTTCATTGATTTTCCCTCTTCTAACCTGAATAACAATAAATTTAGAAGTATATATTGCATCTTAATCCGCATAAAAAAAAAAGAGCATAATATCTTTCAACATTATCATTTAATTGTAAATTGTTAAAAGCAGTATCTATGACAAATGAAATTTAGAAAATATACCCTCTCTGCTAAACTGTGACTGTCTGTGGCTTGACCTCTTTTGGCTCTAACATGAACTACTTGGTTTGGTTTCTTGTCTTCTACCGCATTCCTTTTCACTCTCTTGCCTCTTCCAGAACTCTGAAGACAACAAATAAATATCTTGCATGTAAGTAAAAAAATTGTGCATGAATAATACAATAAAATGAACAAGCGGAAGAAATTTTACATTTTTTGACTTGCTTCCACTCTCAGAAATATCAGGAGTTGAGTTACCAGAACTGGGATCACACATATCAGTTGCTTCCCTCTTTTTACCTTCATGGACTTCATTTGAACTGATAGGAACTAACACTGGAACTGCATTGTGATCCACACATTGAAAAAGACCCGGAAAATTTCCTTCCAAGTTTCCTGGAAATTGAGGTTCTGGGGAGCCCAATAAGCTGTCAAATGGCACCAAGTTTTGAATTTCCATGTTATCGATATCTAGGAAAGGAAAAGAGGGTCTAAAGCTTTGCAAATCTTCCGGGAATTCGGCCATGTGATTTATAAGAGAGGTTTTGAAAGGTTTTAAGTTGTATCTGGATAATGTGCCTGAGACTGCTATTTATAATGTAGGATTGCAGCTACATGAACCAATAGGAACAGTCTAACTAACCCACGTGGCAGCTCAAGCTTCTGCAGTTGTGTTCCCTGGTTGGCCCCACATCGAGGAGAAATGTCCAATTACAATATGGGCCCATGCTTTGTGAGACAAGCACTGTAAGATGGGTCAATGGCTTTGTGGGGAAAGCAGGGTCTATTCTTTGGAGCTTTTGGAACTTTTAATTTAATGACAAAAAAAGAAACCTTTAATTGGGATCCCTATCTTTCAGATCTCTTATCAAAGTTTTCACTGTTGTGGGAAAAGGGTAGTTGTTTGTAGGAGCACATAGTTTAGGTTCAAACTCTCTTCCCATATATGAACATCATGTTTTCTAGAGTGGAACTTAATCTTCTTGCTTTTAGTGCTGGAAGATTTAGTCTCTTCTTTCTGCAATTATTTCAACAAAAATTATCGAAAGCTAAGAGCCTATTTCCTAATTTTTTATCTTACCCTTTGTTGTTATCACATTAATATTTTCTTGTATATGAAATTTAAAAGTTTATTGTAATACTATTTGTTTCCCATTCAGATAAATTTCTGTACCTAGCAGCATCATTATCACAATAATAAAGATACGGTAATTGAAGCCATAGAACATGGAAAATAGTCCAAATAATCTTCTAGAAAGTGGATCTTCTACCATGTATGTCTGAACTTGATGCTATATCACATCATGGTGCTTTATGATTGATACTGAGAACCTTAGTTGCTCTGCCTCTTCAAAAAGTGTTGTGTTGAATGCTCAATTTTAAAATTGAGCATGCACTTTGTAGGGAAAGGCCCTGCAGGATTTCTTGGCAAGCAAGTTTAATGTTTTTTTTACTAAGCTATCAAACAAATCTTTCAATTTCTACTGTTTAAAAAACCAGGGACTTGATTTTCTTTTTGTTTGGTGACTTGCCTCTGATTTGGACTGACATTTGAGAAGTGAATGAACCAAACTTTAGAATAGAAGTGGCCTTGTGACATGTGGAGTGTATCTTTGGCTATGACACTTCATTCAATTCTCATTAATTAAAAAATTGCTTCAATTCTGATTTAAGGGGTAGATTCCTAGGCCTCCAATGTCTAACGAAACCATATGGCGAAATAGCAATAGTTGTTGGTTACCCTATATACCCAATTGTGGTTGTAGCTCTTGCAAAAGTGGACATGGTTTGAACATTTGTAAGAAGCATTGGGGATTGGTATTCAAAGACAAACTGTTAAGTTTGGGACAACCTTCCCTATAGAAGTAAGGCCTCACTGCCCCTTTTCAAAGCCATATAGCAGGCACTGCCTAATTTGACAAGTTGAATGTAAGACCTTACCAGATTACAAGAAATTTTGTCATGTCATAAACGTGGGATGAAGTTGCCCATGCACTTGCATTTAATCTTTAGCAAATAATAAGGTACTTCAGCCAAACAAGTTGGAGTTTAGATGAGGATACCATTTAGAAAGATGGCCTATGGATGGCTACTAATTAGGTTGGATTCACCTAACACATAACTGCACTTGACCTTTGCTACAACCTTTCTACTTTCTCTACCTTGCTCCCCATTCTCCTTCTTTCTCTTCTTTATAAACTTTAGTTTAGGTCAAAATTCTCATCACTCCTAAAATATAATACATTACGAGAGTAAATTATTCACCATGATCAACTCGTCAATACTTACAGTGGAACTTTATATCTTTAGAGGATTGAAATCTTTTTATTTCATTGTTATTATTGAGATTTGGATAAATATATTTCTGATACGAGATAGAGTCGAATTGATTCAAATGTGAGTATCTAATGATTTGAAAATGAGGGAAGTCTACCTGAAAAAAAATATATATATTCTGAGAGTCAAATTAAGTAAAAGATGTAAGAGTTAGAAGAATAAAGTATGTGGATTGTAATTGTAATGAATGAAAACCTAGAATTAAAAGTGAATATTTTCTCAAATAAATAATTATTTATAGTATACTGGACTAAAAAAAAAGAGACTAGTTTCGTGGCCTACGATTAGGATAACAAACTCGATAGTTTATCGAATCGTGCAAGTGAAAGTTGAGATACACGAGTGTGTTTGATTAGGATAACAAACTCGACAGTTTATCGAATCGTGCAAGTGAAAGTTGAGATACGCGAGTGTGTTTGAGATAGTTATCCTCGGACATTAGTTTAACTGACCCGATTATTTTGGATACACGTAATACAATAATAAACCTTCAGTATAGGAATAAACCTTCAACATCATATGTAGGAATGAACTACCACAGTTTAACATTTGATAAAATGAATTATGAAGAATTGTTGAAGAGAATCTTCCTACTTTCTTCCTACTTTCTTCCAAACGTGACATCCAAAGCTTATCCAAGTACATAGGATTCAACGGTTCATATATGTTATTTTTTTTCTTCTTTCATAATACTGGCATATAACTTTATCATAAAAGTCTTTCTGCAATCATACACGCTTTGCTTGTATTGTATTACGTTGGAAAATGATAAAACAGGACATGGATCTATCAACTTTTGTACTAAAAGATCATTTCATATATGGTGCCCACTGATTTAGGTAGAGCTATGGAGGTTTAAGTTCATCCTTCACATCATTCATTTTTTCCTTTTCTCTTTTTTGAATACTTCACATCATTTGTGGAGCTTAAGGAAACATTTTCAAGGAGAATTTCATAACTGGCCCTTGTATAAGATGTCATCTGTATTTGATCCCTTTCAACTTATATTGGGCCAAAAAATCTTTACGTTGGGCTTTACTGCTTGTATTACGCTTTTGCTAAGTTCACCCTAACTTTATTTTATTTTATTTTATAAAAATACTATTACGCAAAAAAAAAAAAAAATTATAACTAAAACATATATTTGTATCCATCAACAAAAAAAAATCTGTCAATAACATTTTTTGAAGATAACTAACTGGATGAAGTTTTTGTGTGGTTAAAGAAGTAATTTTAAAATAGAGCGATGGTATTTTTACAATTCTTATTTTATATAAATATTTATAACAAATTAATAATATAAAATTTAAATTAATGAAATAAATTTTAAAATTTATACTGTTATATTATTAAAATAAAGTTTTCAAGTAATTATAAATGAAATAAGGGTGATCAAAATATCAATATTTTTTTAAAGTATGCAATAGATACATGTCTTTTGTGGGTGTTTGGTTTGTAAAATAATTTAACGGATATTTTAAACTAAGATAATTATATTTTTTTGATAAATAATTTAATCAAGTAATATATTTATTGTTTAATATAAAAAATATTTATGTGTTATTTTTTATTTTTCAGATTGATTTCTAATATTTATTTTTATTTAAAATGATTCTATTTTGCCTAAATATTGCTTATATGTTAATTTCAATATTATAATTTTGAATCCTTATAAAATAATTTTTTAATATACCATAAAAATATTTATTCTGTAACATTTTTATTTTATAACTATAAACTTATCATTTTATACTTAAATAATAATCACTAAAAAAATATATTAATTATTTTACACCAGTTTCAAAATGTGTAATGTGAAAGAATAAAAATGTTTTAATATTACATATAGTTTTAATATTTATAAATTATTAATTAATAAGCATATTTTTATTAATTTTGTCTTTGGATATACTGTGAGGATTTAAGTTTTTATTAGTTATTGTGTGGCTATTAATTGATTAGGTGTGATGGTAACGAATTTAAAGAATGGGTCTAAACAAAATGAGTTACATAGTTGGGTTTTAAGTTAACCTTTGGGTTGAGTTGGAAAAAATAAAATAAAAATAAGTATAACATGTAGGAGTGTGTCTTTAACAAGTAAGAACATATGTTTCAACTTCTATTTCTCTTCCCTTTTCTTCCTTTTTTCTTTCTTTCATTTCTACATTATTTCCTTTTCTTTTTCCTAACTCTTAAATCTATTACTCACTTCCCTGGACTAAAAGATTTAAGCCTTGAGTTAGTAAAAACATATCCTCAAATCAAACAGAAAGAATTTTAGTTTGAGTAAGTTATTTTCTTATTTCTTCTTATGGTTACACGCAAGAGTCATGAAAACAAAATTAAGTTTGAGAGTTATGATTAAGTTTTGTTCTTTTGGAAGTGATTCAAGGTTTCTTAATGTGTTGATTTACATGATGGTTAAGGGATAAATTCTATAGAGTACAAAAAAGATTAAGGTAAATGAGACTAATGTATCTTTCCTTTCTTTCCTTTTTGTTATGTTTAGATAAGTGAGTAAAAAAACTAAAATTGAAAATCTAATATATGATTTCGATATAGATTTTTTTAGTTATTGAATTGCATAAAAATAAAAGTAAATTATTTTTTCAATTTGAGGATGATACTTCTTCTTTTGAATATTAATTCTCTTCTAGAAACATGAATAAACCCACAATGGTCTAAAAGAGTCTGTAAAGTAAATTTTCTTATATCAAATATTCGTCTAAAAAGTGTGGCTTGGGACTCACAATAGTGTGAGATACATTAGACTGTTAGAGATCTTTTATTTCACGTATGCTTTTTGTACAAAATTAAAAAAAGTGGTCAACATAAACATTTTTGTTGACAAATAATAATTAAAAACGTCAAGAATTGAATGTTAATTAATATTTTTGGTGAAAGTAAATAGAGAAAAATCATATTTGCAAGAATTAAAAATATTTAAATCTTAAAATTAATATATCAATAATGTCTGAATATGAGAAATACCAAGAGGCAGGAGAGAATAGAATAAAAGTGTTGGTAAGGGTGTTATAATTATTAAATGTGCATGGGCCCATCTATTCTCAAACTTCAATTTTATTCTGCACTCGATTGGTTCCATGGGTTGTGTTTTTCACCAAATACGTGTACAACTTTGTCACTCAACCTGTCTTGTCCATGGTCTATTGTCAATTACAGATCTATAACAACTACAAATCTAATCCAAAACGTTAGCATCATCAAAATAGTTCACAAAATCAAAATGCCATACATTTGCTGTTATTGCCATTTCCACCTGGGTCATTAGTATTCATTCATGATCTATTATGTTTAACTATGTATTGAACTACTACTTCTGACACAACCTTTACCACTGCTAAGTGATTTCCAAATATGAAAAGACCCCATCATTCACAAACATATCTCATTAAACTTCAACACAAGGAGACAATTTAACGTTAGCTAGCTCTCCTGCGGTTTTCTTGACCAAGTTTGTCATAAATTCTCATCAATCCTCAATTTTCAATTATAATGACAAATATATATAAGTGGCCACTCAATCGGTGGCTGTCTTCAACTGAAAAATCCACAACAGAAAATGCAGAAAGTTATTAAGTCATGTGCACAAGTCAAAGATAGCAGCAGTGAAAAATCGTAGCAGACTTTTCAATTTTCTAAGGCAATGTTCATCATTTTTGTGGAGAAGAAGAATGAAAAATGAAGGAGTAACGGGAACCACGTATTGAAGGCAATTCTTATAAGCGAAAGCCGACATCATGCGACAAGTGACCATCAATAAACGTAGAAAGTGGTCCTGTTCTAAGATTCCTAGCAGGCTTTCCATGCCGCCCCTTATTATGCCAACACCAATTACCACACGTTTTGAGTAAGTTTATTATTAAATTTTGTTATGTTCGGTCAAGCACGTTTCTGTCACTGTTATTACGACCAGCCAGCTATTTCTTCATCCAATTTCAATGCCTTTCATCTCATCACAATAATGGCTTCATCAGATACGGCTGCAGAACCACCCAAGTGTTTCTCACATTGTTAATATCGATTTTGAAGTGAACCAGTGTAACGTTATTCACGTTAGGGCTCTTGGATGTTCTAAAATTGAGTTTACTATGGTGTAAAGTTTATTTATATAATTTGTTTGTGGTCTATTGATGGAAATCTTTGATTTCTATTTTCATCAGTTATGTGAACAGATAAAAGAAATATAGAAAAAAAAATCGACTTTTAGTTCTTTTATGCGAGGAAAAATGACTTTTTTCATTTTTTATCTTTATTAATTTTGCCTTTTTAGTGTTTTATTAAACAGGAAATTTGTTATGTATCAAGGGTTTACAAGCTTTTAAACCGACATGCACTCAATCATTGAGTTCTTCTTTAAGTCTTAACACGTTTTTCTTGTACACTAACTCTGCAGTAGAACATAAATACTTAACTTTTATGTGTTCAACCAATATATTTTTGTTTTATAGTTCTACTTATTTATTTCTCTCGTTTGCTTCTATCTTTTGTCGGCCATAGATTGTAAGTAATTTTATTTTCAAACGATTTTTAATCAGTAAACCAAGTTTACAGAACAAAAGCCTCATCATTTTGGAACTCAGTATAGTACCAAAGTTAACAGCTTAGCTCTCACCTACTTGATTGATTGATGAAACTTGAGAATACATAAAACCACTGACAAAGAATAAAAAGAAGTATAGTCCAAAACAATTCAAAGGTGAATGTTGAAATCACTGCTGCAACACCAACCTCGATCCTACACTGCCAAATAAATAACAAAGAATGCGACACAACACTCATTTTCTATCCTTGTGCAGAATTGTGGGGACTTTTATTGATGCCTGCATGGGAAATTAAGTGGTAAATTTGGAATACAATTCGTTTCAGTCTGTTCTTTGACTGAGAACAATTTAATGTAACTAGGCACAAGCTTGCAACGTTAATTTCATAGCTATATGCCTAGTGTGATTGCTACAGACTATATACAAATTAAAAATAAAAATAAACTGTCGTTTTGTCAAGAAATAGAAGCAAGATGCCAAGCAACGAACCTATCCACCTTTCAATGTTTCCTGTGGCAAAGACTATGGAAGGTGAATGGAAGGTGTGGTAAGGAATTTAGAGCATGAGTATGCTCTATCTTTTGGAAAAGTATTAAAGTGTATAGTAACTCACTTTGACCTGAACTTAACCCCCAAAACGGGATACAGACATACAGTGTACAGTGATAGTATATTACACACTATGCATCTTGCGTAGAACAATTTGCTTTGTAACTCTAGTTTCTCCCTTGACCCTTTTCAAATCCATCTTCATATATATGCATATATAGTGTCTATAGTTTTAGCGACTGACAATAGCCATGTCTACTTCAAAGAGCATCAGCAGTTGTAGTGAAGATGACAATGAACTTAGAAGAGGGCCTTGGACTCCTGAAGAGGATAACATGCTCTCCCAATACATTTCTAATCACGGGGAAGGGCGATGGAACTTGCTGGCTAAACGTTCAGGTAACTTCACAACAGCATAAGAAGTTAAATGCATAATAGAAAGACTAGTCTACTCTTTTTTTCATCAACTTTCATGCTTATTCTGATTGATTTCATTTCCTTTATTTGAGACAGGATTGAAGAGAACTGGAAAAAGTTGCAGATTAAGGTGGCTGAATTATCTAAAACCGGATGTGAGACGGGGAAATTTAACCCCACAAGAGCAACTTTTAATTCTTGAACTCCACTCAAAGTTGGGAAACAGGTATATTTATCTTGTGCGTTTGATTCTTGAGCTCCATTACAAATATATTTCTTTTATTTGGATTCTTATTCCTTTAATGACTGTAGGTGGTCAAAAATTGCACAACACTTGCCAGGAAGAACAGACAATGAGATCAAGAACTATTGGAGAACCAGGATTCAGAAACAAGCCAGACATTTGAAAATTGACACTGACAGCAGAGAATTTCAAGAACTTGTGAGGCGGTTTTGGATGCCAAGATTGCTTCAGAAAGCAAAAGAGTCATCGTCTTCTTCTTCAGTCATGTCAATTGAGAACCAGGCAATTATTCCTTTGCTTCTTGATGATGGTGTTTCTCAACAGTCAACTGTTGGGACCATGCCATGGCAGGGACCTTGTGTGAGCATGAATGGAGGTAGTCCCACTTATATGGACCAACATGAGCAGAACTCAGACTCTGAACACAACAGTGGTTCATGCATCTCCTTTTCTGAGTCAGCAAATATTCCAAAAGGTTCTCAGCATTTTGGACACACCATGGACCAATTCCATGCCTTAAGCAACAATGACTTTGCCACTTTCTCATATGATGCTTATCATGTAAATGACAATGCCTATGAGATGGCCACCATCAAAACAACAACTGCAAGGGTGGCTGCTCAGGATTTGCAATACCCAATTGGTGATTGTCAAACGGCAGCAACCGATTGGCTTAGCAACGATTTTGCATGTACCATGTGGAACATGGATGAATTGTGGCAGTTTAGCAAGTTCCAAAAATAAGATTTTTAGGGTTTTTTATTTTTGGAATAACCCAAACACTGTCTTTGATGATATTATTGTGGATTACCTTCCGAATTAATCGATACATAGATGGTGATTGTTTTCTGTACATCTGTCTTGTATCACTCTGTTTAGATGAGAGTGCTCTCTAATTTGTATTGATTCAGATTGAATCCCTAAGTAGAGAAAAGTCAATAGTCACTAGCTCCTGAAAACACAATAGTTAATTTGTGCCAATAATAATATATAGAAGTAACCACTTTTAGGAACTTAACATTTTCCTTATAATTTATTAGGAATGGGAGTTTCTATATTGTAATTAGAGATAAGATTCTTAAAAAGCGAAATTTAAATTTTAACTGATTTTCTATAAAATCAACTTCAACTTATAATATAAAATTTATATTCATTTATATTATAAATTAGCTTTATTTTTAATTATTCTAAAATTTCACGCAAAGAAAAAATATTACCATATATATTATATAGTCATATAGTCAGATATATATTATATTGCATTTGAGATGATGAATTTTCAAAATTCATTAGCCAATTTTCGTCAGTTTACGGTGTATTTGAGTACTGGTCCAGCAAAAGTCCCATTGGTTCAGTGCCTTGAATTGTCAAATTTGTTGACTCCATTGGTGTTCTTGGTTGTTCTAGATAACCAAAAAAATACTCATGACAGTGTAACAAAATTTTTAATTTAAGGTATAAGAAATAGGGTGGCTCTAGTATTTCACCAACCTGAACTCACCTTATATACGATTTGGTTTCAAATATTTCATGTAATGCAGTTTTTTAATATTTAGTTATTCATAATTTCGTTTTTCAATTTTTTTACGTGATTTTGATTTTAGACTTTCATTTATTTATATTGTGTTTAATTTTCAACTTAAAAAATGTTGTCGTCTCGAATCCTGTAGTTATTAGTGTTTAACCAAAGTTACAAATACGTTGTGTTTTTTACCTATTTTACTGTGTCATATCTAAGATAATAACAGTTGCAGATAATTAAATTGAAAATTATATAAAAAATTCAAAAGCCAAAAGTATAAATAATTATAATTTAAAAGGCTAAAATTACATAAAAAATTTGGGAACCAAAAAATATAATTTGTGATGAAACTTTGATTAAAGTGAACACTTTTTTTGTTTCATTTCATTTATGCCATATTCTTCTTATATTTCTTTTTCGTTTAGTGCTCTCTTTCTCTGTAATTGTTTTCCTTTCTTCTTATTTTTGGGTTAAAATAAATTTGATTTAACTTTAAAACAAATAAATAATAAATTATGTCATTTCAAAACAATTTGCTTACTATTAAAGCACCTAGATGTTCTTTTGTCAAAGTTGTTGTTGTGATTTCAACTAATAAATACTCACACTCCTTGGCTTATAGAGAAAACTCGTGTTAAGTATGGTACTATTGCTAATAGTGTCAAAATTTGTGAAGAATGTGAAAACACGAGTGGTCAGCTATGACTTTGACTAAATTTGTGAAGGATGATTTTGTTGACTCCACCGACCCTACACACAGTGAGATATACATTCAAATTCCAGCCAGATATATGGATTCAGAAAAGCAAAATCAACTAAGAATTTTAAATAGAACAATATGTAGATTATAAAACAATTTGTATACATAATTTGTGCTTTTATCTTTTTTGCAAAAAAAATAGAACAACCATAGTAACACCCAAAAAAAATAAATTATCTATAAGATCTAATCTATCCAAAACAGTAGTTAAAACATAATGCATAATAAAGATATTTATATCGACCATTTCCTAACATTGTATTTCAAAAGATTTCCTTCTTCATAGGAAATTAAAACATAACTAATTATATTTACACATATATACATATAAACAAAATAAGATTTTTGTTTTTCAAAAAGCTTTTAAGGCTGCAACTGGCTCATTCAATAGCACCTCCCACATTATCATCTGCAATATTACCTGCTCCCGTGTATAACACGATCTCTGCAATATTACATGCTCCCGTGTATAACACGATCATCGCAGTAGAAACAAACACACACCACAAACAAGAAAGGGTAAGCTAGTAATTCAAAATATCTCAATTAATCTCAAATAATCACAAGTATACATCATTTAACACATAACAATCAATTGACAACATCTATCATTCAACTCAAGACATCATATAATATAGACAGACTCGATCTACTTCCGGAAGACTCGTGCATTGAATAGACCCCGAGATCTGCACTTGTCATACTAACCCAATTTGTGTGTCTCATCTCATCACCATTAATCTCATATAACAGGGTTAATCCATATGACTGTCCTGACCAACCCTTTTTTATGTTACAGTTTCAGTCATATGAACCTCCTTCGACTCTCACCTCCTAGTAATATTCATCTATTTGATTCCTATTACTAGTAGAGTCAGCATATCAATCATTAAACCAGATCCTTAGACAATGCACATCCTATTTCTCAGGACAGATGTTTTCTTTCCTAAAAACACTATGCCTACGCATCACATACAATTTATATCATACATCATCAATTTTCATTCATCTATTCATTCACTTTCCATTTCAATCTCAACAATCTCAATAAAACTTCATTCATCAATTTATATAATTATACAATATTAGATACGATTTCTCAGTTAATCATACACAAAAAAAAAACATATATCAAAGTCTTATCACAAGTCATATTCAATCTAGTAAACAACAATCAAAAGTTCTCACATATTACTTTCGAACATCATTACTCAAATCAGGTCAAATCACATCAAATCAAGATAA
>Ga0209700_105170_pt1 | contig 22380 bp, 10 predicted proteins | sample SiratroredBW_FD_187528 | JGI IMG/M metagenome (GOLD analysis project Ga0209700, IMG submission 187528) | Root nodule microbial communities of legume samples collected from California, USA - Siratro red BW (SPAdes) (version 2) | ecosystem: Host-associated > Plants > Roots > Nodule | place: USA... | reverse complement strand
GAAAAAAAAAGAAAAAGAAAAAAAAAAAAATAAAAAGAAGAAAAAAAAGAGAAAGAAAAAAAAAAAAAAAAAAAAAAAAAAAAAAAAAAAAAAAAAAAAAAAAAAAAAAAAAAAAAAAAAAAAAAAAAAAAAAAAAAACAAGAAGTGTGGTATCACACCAAACCCATGCAAAAACAAGAATAAGCTTTGTACAAAAGGAGTTGAAACCTATTATGAAAAAAGTTTAACCTAATACAGTTAGGCAAAGAAGAATACCAAGCAAACTTAACCCTATTTTTCAAACCTACATTTGTCAATTTTATTAGCATAACTATTATCCTTTTCACCTTTCTCAAAATTTCTTTTTTAACCTTGACATGTAAGTCTCTAATTAATTTTGCTCTCTCACTAGCATCACTATACATCATATCTTTTGTGGATGGAAGGAGTGATAAGTCTAAGGGGGTCAAAGGATTAAAAACATAAACAATTTCAAAAGGAGAATGAAAAGTAGTAGCATGAACAACCCCAAGAATCCATTTTTTAGGATCAGATCAATCTCTTGGAAGATTAAGAATAAAACCCAACAATGAAAAGAATGAAGTTGGCACAACAATGGAAGACAATGATTAATATATGGTGTATAAATGTAGAAAAACAATAGAACAAGTAACTATCAATGTAAAATGAAATAAACGATGAAATAAGGAAGAAGATGGAAGATAGAACACGCCACCTATGGAAAGAATTTCAAGGATGAGTGCTAGAGGAGGCACCACTTGAGAAAGCTTCTCAATATAAAAAAATCAAACAACAAGAGAAAGGAGAAACTTAACTTTCAATAAACACCTTCAAAGGTACTTTCATTCACTCTTTAATTCATGTTTTGTACAAAAGGTTGGAGTCCTATTTATAATAGTTCATAAACATTCAAAGGTAAAAAAATTAACAAAATTAACTAGGATTAAGAGTAATTAATCTCTTACGAGTGCATGAAGTGGTTAGAAATGTGCATGAATGAGCAAGTGGTGGTTTTGAAGATCATGAAGGTTCATAGGATAGTTTGGATGTAACAATGGGAGTTTCAATTAGTTAGATGATGTGGCAATCCATGTGGCAATCCTTGTGCTTCCATTTGATTGGTGGAGAGCTCCAAAAGTTAAAATGGTTCTCTCTCAGAAGTTATTGTTCTTCTCTTCTTGCTTTCTTTCAAGTTTCTTGAAGAGCTTGATTTATTCTTTTAATCTCCTTCTCCAAAGCTCTAATTTTCCCTCTTGTCATTCTTCCTTCAAACTTCTTTTTCTTCTTTTCTTCTAACCACGCTCCTTATTTCAATTCGTTGTTGCTCATCATCTTCTTGGTATACAGGTGCTTCATCCTTGCATGTATTAGCATTGCTAAAGAAGTCCTAAGCAGAGGGATGTGAAAAAACAAGTCAAAATACAAGAAGGGAGGGAGGGGTTCAATTGTGTTTTAAAACGTTTTGTAGATTTTTAAAACCTTGAAATGAGCCATTGCAAATCTTTCTATGGCCGTTGAGTAGCTTTAACTCATATAAACATCTTTCTTGTGTTTGAGCTCCTTGAATGTAGAGGATGAATTAAATATGTTCCACACATGCATTACATGCTCTTTTCCTATTGAAGTATCATCTTAATACCTACTTGAACTTATTAGTCCTTAGTCAAAGTATTTTTACTCGAAATTGTGTAAAGTGTTGAATCATACAAATTAGGTAGCATTTTCTAGAGTCGACGAGATAAACGGTAGGAGTTGTTCAAGCATAACAGTTTTAGTTCATTTCTCAAGAGATTGTTGATGTGACATATGATTTTATGAATCTTCTTGGTAAACGAAGGAAACAAGCATCCTTTATAAAATACAATAAGCTTAAAGAGATTTTTGTGAAGAACAACTTTAACTTGTGACTATGTGCATATTGTCTGAGCACAATGTTGTATATATCATCTTTCAAAAAAAATACATTTTCATCTTATATGATCGTCATTCAAACAAAACACTTACTTCTCTGAGTTTAGCTTTTGTTAGTGGTTTAGAGGTTGTTAATTTCTTTTGCATGATTTTTAGTTTTGTTGAAAAAGATGCAGTGTGGTATTTGGTGAAGCCAAGTCAAGCCAAGTGCATAGAAGACTTGAAGATTTTCTAGTGTGTATAAGTGTATATATGTGTTGATAATTTATGTGCATGCATCATAAATAAGTGGAATAAGCTCTAAAGGTTTTGAAACATAAAACTAGAATTTTACTAATGGTTTTAAATAAAAATGTTCCACTAGTTTTTATAAAGGATTATTTTTCAAAATCAATTAGCTGAAAATCCTTTTAGTAAAATAAATTAATTTAAATTGATTTTCAACCAGTTCTTCTGACTAAAGTGTAACTGTTTTTTCAAAACTATTTTGAAAATAATTAAAATAAGTAGAGAGTGCATATCTTTTAGAAAGAGACTAAGAAATTTGACGAATCACAGTTAGAAATTTTCATGAAATCTTAATGAGTTTTTTGAAGAAAGAAGTCAAGATACTGATTCTTGGAGCCATTACCATTTATATGTGAGTGCACCACATAGTTGACTACTGTTTTGAGTTAGGAAAGTATTTTTGTGACTTATTCTTAATCTATTTTGTCTCATATCTTGTTGCAAAGTTGATTGTATTCAAATTACATTAATTGTGTTAAGTTATAGTCTACATTTTGTAGAACTACAGTAGGGTGTTGCGCAAGGTATTATGTGTTCTTGGAGGGTGTAAGATTGATTCTTGAATGTATTTAGTGTACATTTGTAGTGTTTAGTGAAATTGTTTGCTTGTTGAAAGAAAAATTGGATGTAGCTATTGAAGAAGAGTGAACCAGTAGGGTTTTTGTTCTCTCTCCTTTATTTTTTCAATTGCATTTCAATTTTTGCATAATTTTGTCTCTGTACGATAATTTAATTAGTTGATTTTGCAAAACAATTGATTGTTTTTTACAATGTTGGATAATTTGTAATTTGTTGTTTGACTGATCTATGATGTGATTTTGAGTCTAAATTAAATTTTCATAACCTGGTGGAGTATGAGGAATTTGAACATGTTTTTGTGATTGTATATCTATTATAAACAACTTGTTAATTGTGCGTTTCAATCAACTGATCTTTTTGTGTTGCTGTTGATTTTCTATTGGACTATACACCCTGAAATATTAGTCGATCCGTTTTTATTTTTCAATTGATTGTTTTTCTGTTGTGTAGTTACTGAAACCATAATAAATTAATTTAATCATAAATAATTATTATTTTTAAGAAGATGATTGCAAAAAAATTAAAATTCACCTGCGTAAAACTCCTTTTAAGTTTTTTTTTTTTTGTATCTTTTTATTTTTTCTTTTTATAAAATTTTAATACGGTGAGATATGATTGATGAAATGTTAAAGTGTCAATTAATTTTACTGTGATGTCTAACATAATTTTATAAAAGAATTATTTTTAAGTACAGTTTAATACAAGATACATATATTATGTTATGTAACAATATTATTATGAATTGAAATTTTAGAATACTAATCAATAATTTAGTTTTTTTTTAAATATAGGAAATGTATTAAATAATGAGAGATTTCTTTCACGTGTATATAACAAATATTAACCTTAAATTTTATAAAAAAAAAAGTAGTTATGATGCCAATAAGATTTAAATATTTGAACGACACATTAGTTGTAATTGGAATTGGATATTTAGATTTCTGTGGTTATCATAATATTTCTTCATGTTGGTGTTCTTCAAATCCTGTAAGGAGGTGTGTCTTTCTCTAATTAAACTTTCACTTAAATAAATAAATAGTTAAAACTAATATATAAGAGTAAAGTAAAAAGGGAAAATAATTCTTTGTTTTCTTATATTTACTTTATTGTTTTCAATTAAATTCTTTTTCCAAATTTACACCAAAATTTACACCAAAAGAACCATATTGAGATAAAAAAAAAAGAGAGATAAAAGAATAAAATAGAACTAAAGTAAAAGGATTAATTTACTAAACTGAAGTATAAAATAAAATTAAAATGTCGAAAACATTAAACTTTCCATTTAAGAAGCCATGTCATTTTTTATTTAATACGGCCAAAGATTTATACAAAATATCGAATTTATTTTGTATTTTTATCAATAAAATTTCAATAATTAATATCATAAAATGTTATAGTAAAAAATAGAGATATGAAAATGAATCCAACTTAGTTAGCTAATTCATGATCTGGGTCAGTGAAATTAAGGTATATGTAAACTATAATTCAACCTAAAGTGGATTGAATCAATTAATTAGTCCACTTTTTTATTTTTTAACTAATAAAATTATAAATGATAAATTTAATACTTAATGTTCAATTATGCAATGCACATGGAATTTTATTTTTAATTTATAACTGATACACTATATTTTATAGTATAAATGATAACTTATATTATTTTAACGTTTGATTTATTTATAGTCATAAAAAATTATTTTGTTCAAAAATATTTTGATTTTGATTTTAACAATGAGTGACGTATGGGCTGATTCATTTCACTCGTGATCGGCAATTGGACTAGAAATAGTTGGTCATTAAATTGGTTCAATAAAAGTAATGTACTAACTATGAGTTTTCAAATAAATTAATAAAAATATAAGATAAATAAATTACTTTTTTAAATTAAAATTAGTTTGAATAGAAGTTAAAAATGAAATTTGAAAAAATTATATAAAAAAATTTTACACATTAATTTTATTTTATTAAATATTTTTTTTAATTTTCTATTTAAAAAAATTATATATGAATCATTGTCCTATTCATTAATACATGAAAATTTGCATTCATTTCTTTTTTTTATGCAATTTCCTTAAATATTTTCTCTACATATATAACTGATTCAATAATAAACTTAGTTTGTATTAGTTTCCCAGTTAAATTTAAGAGTTTTATGTCTCATAAATTTATCTAAATTAAGTTAAAGAAAATGGAAAAAAATTATAAAAAATAATAATATATAAATGTTATAATTTTTAAAAATAAACAACTAAATAATTAAAATTCTAATTATAGTTTTAAGTTTGATTTAAAATTTTAACATTTATTTTTAAAACTATCCCTACTAGAAAATAATATCTTTCCTACACCACCTGATGAGAAGTATTTTCTGAAAGTTGACCATAAAGAAATCAAACTACACAATTATTATCATTATTGTTTTCAGGCTCAGATATGAAAGCATTGATATCTGAAATAAGAAAATATTCAGTGTAATCAAAAGTCAAAGAAAAAAATTCAACTCTTAGGCTCTGATCCCAAAAGACTGGAACATTTTCTCACTATATAAACAAAGGTCGTTTCTGGAAATCGGTGACCCCTCTGAACCCTTTATCTCAGTCTTTCTTTCTTTTCCATAGAAACTTTTTCTTCCCTTCTTCTTCGTTCCTTTCTGAACCAGAATTGAAAGATTCCAATGCTATGCGTGATCTAGTTTCCTTGCAATTTCATTGAACACACTCAACCTTCCTTTCAGCAACTATATCTTATATAACTACTTTTTGTGCTTCCTCAATTGTCAGATATTTCGGAAGCTGATTTTTGGGTCTGTCTTTTGCCTCTGTAAGTTTCTAACTCTGGCATTTAAAAACAAAGGAAAACGTAACCCTGTTTGTAAGCTTTTGCATGATTGTGAATTATGATTCATCCATCTTGGATTAACGTTGTATTTTGTGACATTCTTCAACCATTGATTCTTAATGTTGTTTTCTGTGTTGGTTAGAATTGTACGTTTGAGTAGAATCCATGTCGTCTGTGACAGCACGTACAGGGAGACAAAGACAACGTTACGAAGACAACATGCGCCTCGTTTCCGGGTAAGTAGCTTAACATGTTTCATATTTTACTCCTGTTGTAACAATATATATATAATTTTATTTATTTTTATCATCTAAATATAATATTTTCTTATTAGAAAAGAGGTTTTCTAATGATTGTTAAAGAAAAAAAAATATGACCATTAAATGATCATTCTCTAAGTTTTCTGCTACAAAAGCCAATACTCATTTTATGGCTCCAGGAACTCTTGATTTATAGATATTCTGAAATACAAACATGTATTATAAAATGTTCCTTCATTGATAATTTGTATTTGTTTTATTGCATTTAGAAGTGAGAAAAACTTTTCAAAATGTGAAAGTTTTTATCATTCTTTTATCATGATATGTGAAAGCTAAAACCTTTTGGGCCTCTCCAATTGGGGCCCTAGCTAGCATCACACTTGTTGACCAATTTCAGGGTCAGCCTTAGACAAAGCATATCCAATTTTGACGCTTTTGGTCTTAAATGGGAAATTCTTATACGATCTACATCATTAGTTGTTAATGGTATGGTCTCAAAGCTTCTTTACTAATAATACATAATTAAGTTTTGTAATATTTTAAAAAATTAATAAAGCTTTGCTGTATATATGTAGAAATTAACAAAAAAACTATAACACGTGATCCAAAAAGGATAATGTAAAATTTTCTCAAAATCATATGTCTCAACATTATATGTACCAAACCATATTATAATTTATAAAAGGTAAAGATTTTTTTACCATTAATTGCATTAAGCTAATATTAATTGCTATATATATAAAACGTCAAGCTTATACAAGTACACAACAGAGTATGTATAAAATAAAAATATTTCTAATTTATGACTTTTAATATAATTATTATAAAAATAGAAAAGTTAATATAAATTTTAGTCATTTATTTATCAAACTAATATAGTTGTAGTAAACATTTTTTGTATTCTTATGCTATTTTTTTAATATAAATATTATAAACCAATAAATGTTTTTGAGTATATGATATCAATAGACATGAGATTTTATCAATATAAAAAGGAGTGTTAGTGTAATGTTTTTCAAATAAAAAGAAGATTAGTATACAATTTTAAAAAAATTAAGGCATAATTGAAAAAAATTAATGGAATGTAAGTGTAATTACAAGTTTTATAAAAATTAGTATAAAAAATCATCACATTTCTAGAAGATAAAAAAAGAAAAATATTCAACCCTTAATTATTCAATGTTGTTTCAATTTACATCTCACTTCGTAATTTCCCCTTCTTTCCCTCAGCTAGTTAATGAAATCGAAATCGAAGAGCATATCTTTTATTAATGAATTTTGATGAAAGGCGGAGGGCGACTTGAAAATATGGGTGTTATTTACAATTGTCTTATCATGTTGACATTAAAATATTCAACTGTATTTTATAGCAGACCATATCATTGAGTTTGACCCGAACAAATATAAAATCTAATTGCGTGATCAATTTAAGCTGTTACATAAAATGATAAAACTAGAACATAGTGTCTGCTATTGTAGAATCTCAATCTACTCATTCAATGTCTCCCATAGAAACTTCCACCTAGCTCACATGTAAATGTTTCTGCAAACTTCTGTGAGGCTTAACATGAAATCTTGGAAATAATGAGACAACATGCCCTCATCTTTTTGAGGATCTCACATTGACTCAGCACTGATAAAGACAAACTAGTGTGATGATTGCCTTAACTCTAATTTTACTACTTGATTTCATTTATTAGAATTCAAGTTTAAGTTTTACATCGAAGAGATTCACTATCATAAGTGGTAAGAAGAATACACCATTTACAATCTAAAACTCTATGATAATAGTTCATCAATTTTTATTTATATATACATTATTTATTTAATACAAAATTTTTAGCTCATACTTAAAATTTTTAACCTATCTTATTTACAATCCAAATCTCACAGTGACTAATAATAAGTTGAAATGTGGTATATAAGAATATGTTTATTTTACAAGTGGGTTTTGAAGGACTTTTCACATAATTTTTTTATTTTGGTAGTTTTAGGTACGAATTTGATTGCAAAATAGCCTAAAAATGTCATAAACGCCATAGTATATGGAATAATCCAATAAAAGGAATATTTGTTGAGAAAGTTATCAAAACAGTTATTTTTGAAATAGTAAAATCTATGCTACAAGATATTCAAGCCTGGATTAATCTGTATTCAAAGAAGAATAGTGATATTTTGACATCATTATTCATCTTTGACACCACTTAATACTAATATATATTATTATTTTATTTATATATAATATTTTATTAATAAAATATAGTGTCAAATAGGAGTATAAGTAAATAGTAGTGTCAAACTAGTATTTTCTTTTTTAAAAAAAAAATAGATTTTGAGTTTTGATAGTTAAAGTACTTCTACTCATAGTGGCGAGGATAAATATTTGATGAGATTTGCAACAATATCTTTACTAACAGTTATAATTAAATTTCTTAATGATGCATTTGCAACAGATGTATTCCCTATAGATGGAAAAAGGGCAAAGTAGATCAAAATGAAGATACAGAGGAGATGATAGAAGTACTTATGGTTTGTTCACCAAAACGTGATGACCTTGTGTTTCCAAAGGTACTTGATATTGTCTTCTTTCAACCAATAAAAACTTCATCAGCACGAAAGTCTTTGTGAAGTGTCACTTTGTTCTCTTTACAGGGAGGATGGGAGGATGATGAAACTGTTACAGAAGCTGCTTGCCGTGAAGCCCTAGAGGAAGCAGGAGTTAAAGGGATTGTAAGAGTAAGTTTATTTAATATATCTATGATATTCATCATTGAATGTTTAAGCATGAATTTGAATGATATAGCGTTATGTTGAATATTAGTACATATACTATGTCATAGTCCATAATCATGACATTAATATGCCACTTAAACCTCCCCTCATCTTTGAGATTCCATTACTAAGTTTCTATAATCATTGTGTATGGGGGAAGACTTGGTATATAGTTATGAATCTTCTCAATAAAAACACCATAATATGATAGAACTTAGTGTACACCAAGTTTATCCTGCTAAAGCTACCCTTTTTCCCAGTTTAGCACAAATATGGTTCCAATTAAAGTCAACTAAGCAAAACCTTCTGCAATGCCAAAAAGGATCAACATTGTTGAACTTCACATTACACTACCTTTTACCGTGACACTAAAATAACTGACAAAATGCAGATGATTATGCCATTTTCCCATCCTCTTCTGTGATTATGACTGCTATTTCTCATTCATATGAGCTATATGATACCAAATTTGAGAAATCTTCAGTGGCTAAATGGTGGACATTCATTTTTCAGGAAATTCCCTTGGGGAGATGGGAGTTCAGAAGCAAAAGCAGCAAGGATTCATCTAGCCAGGAAGGATGGTGTAGAGGGTACATGTTTTCCCTAGAGGTGACTCAAGAACTTGAGACTTGGCCAGAGCAAAAGGACCATAATCGCCACTGGGTAAGTGTTCTGTATAAATTCTTAAAGCAAATACATCATATATAGAAGTACCAAGTACAAGATTCAAACATGTACAGGGAAACTTGTGGCGGAACATTTACTTATAGCCACTATAATATATGTTTTTGTATGGACCGGTTAGTTTCAACAATTCTTGGTGGTCTAAATATTCCTGATCGTCCTCATAGTCTTTGGTCAACAACAATTTCAAGTGGAGTCCTGAATGCACCACGACTCAAGTCAGTATGAGTCAAAAATGAAATAGGATAAAATTGAGTATATTGATGATATCTGATTTCATAGGACCACTTTACCTTTTATAATGTAATGAGTCTTAAGTGAATGGGTTCAAAGTCCATTATAACTTCCTAAATGGTGGGTGCCACGTATCTTTGTGTGTGTTTGTACTAATAATACGTGCTAAAAATTTGGACCGGATAGTTATCAGTCGGTGTCCATATATCCGACGACTTGTCGATCGGCTTATATGTTCAGTTTGTGCAATTACGACTTGGCTTAGGTATTGGGTTCTCCTTACCGTACAGTATATATGGAAATACGTTTGAGAATATAGAAATCAATTGCTCTGAATAAATTCAGAATTACATTAATGACAACATCATAGAAGTACCATGATATAAATATTTAAACTTTACTTATTGACATTACATAGCGTACTCGGAAACACATTTAAGAACAGAAAACTCATGTTTGAGATATAAAGGCTATAACTATTAGCTTCTGAAACGTGAAACCAAAATGCTAATAACAGATTTATTTTTAGAAGCAAAGAACATCTTTGGTTAAGGTAAGGTGAATATTTTTTCTTTTTAGGTAAACATAAAAGAAGCATTCAGACTGAGCCGATATGACTGGATGTGCAATGCATTGGAAGTGTTTTTAAGAGTTATGGCAGAAGACGGAAAGCTAAAGAAGGAGGAAAACAATGTTGATTCTTCTTCAATGTCAGTGGTAGATGTGTCAGAAAGTCAAAATGTGTCATCCAAATGCTATCAAAGAACCACTACCACACAACACCATAGTATATCATCAAGAGCCAATATCCTGTCCCATGCTTCCCAGGAGATAGCTATTCACTTAGGTTATTGACACACTACGTTTGTGCAGTGTGTTTCCTTATGTGATGCAGTAACTCCTTCCCATTTGAAAGAAAACAAAATAGTTATAATGACACTGTTACAGTGTGTTTGGTTGAACATTTGAAAACTTGGTTTAGGATAGTTTTAATTTTGTAAAAGTGATTTTGGCTAAGATAGTCATGTAAACTGATTTATGTTAAAGAAGTTTGGAAAAAAAATTGGCATGATTTCTTTTTAACCCAACACAACAGTTAATTGTTTTAGTTTTTATTCAATGGTACTTCTAAGAATATTATTGTATTTCATCGTTTTCAACCAAACATTAATTTTTCAAACAAATCATGTATGATTTGGTTATATGTACGTGAAGTTGTTAATAGAATACTCATCTTAAAAGGAAATTAGAATTAAATTTTGTGAACCATTTCAACTCGAAACAAGAACCCTGCACGAAACAAGAACCCTGCACCAAAAGTTTATGAAACCTTGATAATGAGGAAGACAAGTTTAATAGAAACTAAATAGAAAACTCTTGAATTCTGAAATTAAAAACTCAGTTTGTATTCTATCTCAATTGCTTGAAATTAATGGGTTTTCCATTAATACAGTTTAAGTATTTTCCTAGTTTATTAACTACACCTTAGTTAATATATTTTTTTAACTATATCATGGTAGTTAAAATCCGAGAAGGTTTACAAAATTGTAAATTGTAAGATTGAGATTGTAATATGAATAATAGATTTTATTTTATTTTCTACATAAGTTGTGTTGCTATGATAACTTGGTATGTGATTGCCATTTTTTAATTTTGTACATAGAAATTAGAAGTGCCTTAATTGATATTTTAATTGAAACTCATTCATTCAAGAAGATTAAATGTGCTGTGGGAAAATTTCTTATAATTCTTGATTGAATCTAAAATTTGTTTTGTCTTAATTAAAACCTAATTCACAAAGGAAGTAAATTACAAAGTTAATGTGAAATTTAATTATATTAATTTTAAGTGGATGGTATTGCAACACATAGATAAATTTTTAATAACATTTAAAGTAAAGTTAGATTTTATTTGAACTAAGTCCATTTAAGAAGATGAATAGTTTTTGTAGCCGAAAATATGAAATCTTTCTAGAAAGTCATTCATTTCATATATACAAATTTTTTAAATCTTCTCATTCATTTGTATCAAATCTTTATAGAAACTCATTGCAAACAAGAAACAATTAAGAAGATAGTAAAGTAAATTTTTTAACAACTAAATGCAATGTAGAAAAAAAATATATGTAACTATTATCTACAATTTTTTGTTAATGTATTGTGTACAACAAAGTGATCAAAAGTGGGAGAAAAAAGAGACTCAGACACTACACCATGTAACTTCTAAATTTATAGACTACAAGTCATAAAAAGTCATAAAAAGTGAATAGTTTAAACCACAATCTTTTAGTGTGACCGATAATTGTAAATAACCACAAACAAAAAAGTGTGGCCTAAAATTGTCTTATCTCTATAATTAAAACACTGAATCTGATACAATTCAGGCTTGTTCCCTATCCTTGGTAACAATTCAAGTGACTCTCATACAAATAAAAAATTAAAGGCATTAAAGACTTGTTCTGTCTAAATCTAAAATTAACGTTGGTTTCGTATCCTACGTATAGTTCCTGGTCTCAAATATCTCTTGCGTCTCTTGTTTATCAACATTTTCAACTCATCACTAGCTAAAGCTACAGTCATCGTCCCTCCTTCCTCACTGTTGTCTCTCATCTTCTCACCTTCGAAGTTGCAGACAACATTGAAGCTGATCACAAACATATAAATGTGGTTCTAAATTAGAAAAAGCAACACTTTTAAAATTGTGGCTTATGTATAGACTACACTCTTCAGGTCATGGATGTTTAAACCATAATTTTGTAATATGACCTTAAAAAAAGTAAAAAATCACGTTAAAAAACCGCGACCTAAAATAATAAAAATGACATTTTTTTAATTTAAAAATAAAAAGAAAACATTTTTGGAAAGTAACTTCAAAGTATTATATACAAAACTTGGATTATTTAACCACAAATTTTTAATGTGACCTATAATTTATCAATATTATTATCAATATTAATAGTATTATTATTAATAATATTGTTATTATTATTATTAATATTATATTAAAATCATCATTATCATCATCATCATCACATTATTATTATTATCATCATCATCGTCGTTGTCGTCGTCATATGATGGCAAAGTTTCTTTAATTTATTGGTTATAAGTTCTATATGTATTTATGAGACCTAGGTTTGATTTCCTCTTGCATAAGATTGTTATTAATAAGAAGAATAATATTCATTGTATTTACCCATGGATGAGTATTGGTGAAAAACATGAAAGTCCAGAGTTGAAAAATCATTGCCAAACCATTTTCTAAAACTAAGACCACAAGTTTTTAACTTTAGGAAAGACTTTCTAGTTATTGCGTTAAGTAATGAATGGTGTAGTGAGATAAAAATTTATGTTCTTACCCGACCCGAGTGGATGTCGTCCGCAGTAGCACTGGTGGCAACTGAGATGATGACGTTGAACCGAATGGGGGTCCACCTGTAGAAGATTTTGTGTCACTCAAGTCAGTAAGAGTGTAAAAAGGTGTTTAAGAGTATATGAGTGAGAGAATAGTGAGATAGATGATAAATGATACTCCATGTTGACCTAGGTCGTATTTATAACACCTTGTCATTTAAAACCGTATATTTACTCATAATGATTTTGTATGTTTAAAATCTTGAATTACTATTATGTAGCCAATTGAGGTAGATTAGAATCAATTAGGGTAACCAAAATCAATCAGAATAAATGTTATTGACTGGTAATTAATAGTAGGCTGGGCCGAGATAGATTCGGTTGAATCTGGCCTTATTATCGGGTAGGTACATAAGCCCCTCGAGTTCGTGATTTAGCAGGTGAACCGTGTTGATGATCGACGTGAATCCCCCGTTTTGGAGTTTTCAAGTCTTTGAAGAACATGTATTCAGGACTCAGGTTTGAGAATGGGCGAACGTTTGTTCGTCTCTTGAGTTAAGCGTTTGCTTGATCTCTATACTCGATTTTGAGTGAGCGAACGTTTGTTCATCTCCCGAGTTAAGCATTTGCTTGATCTTTGTACTCGATTTTGAGTGGGCTAAACGTTTGTTCGTCTCCCGAGTTAAGCGTTTGCTTGATCTTTAGACTCAATTTTGAGTGAACGAATGTTTGTTCGTCTCTCGAGTTAAGCATTTGCTTGATCTTTGTACTCGATTTTGAGTGGGTGAACGTTTGTTCTTCTCCCGAGTTAAGCGTTTGCTTGATCTCTGTACTTGGTTTTGAGTGGGCGAACGTTTGTTCGGCTCTCGAGCTTTTGACTTAAGCATTTGTTTAGTTTAATGCATATCATAATTTGCATGCTCATCTAAATCACACAAAAATATATGGTTAGTGTGAATATAAAATTAACATACAGCTTGAGGGTTTTTCTATGCGAAGGTATAATAGAATTATTGTATGTAACTTCACCTTGTAAATAGAGAGAAATTATGTTCAGTGCAAACCCATGACCAACTGATAAGTGTCATAATATAATATTGATAAATATTTATGTGAAATGTTAATAATGCACTATTCTAAAATTTTCCTGACATGTTAATGCTCATTATGCTTTATATCCTCAAATAAAATAAATAAAATAATATAATTTAAGAATGTAGAATGAAAATGGAGGGATTAGGATGATTCTTTAGAATAATAATGTTGTCTTATGGGGTAGGAAAAGTTTTACCTTGTCCCACAGTGGACGCCAAATGTTCTTACCCGACCCGAGTGGATGTCGTCTACAGTGGCATTGACGACAACCGAGCTAATGACGTTGAACCGAATGAGGGTCCACCTGTAGAAGACTCTCTGAGGCACCTTCTAAGGACAAAACCGTGATGGAGCAACCGAGCTTCAAAGCGAACAATACCTCAGATATGGTATTTGACCCTAGCGATGTCTTCTCAATGGACTTAGCTCTCGAACCGGGGGGGCTTGTTCCGGTACACCCAATATAGTCTCACATCGATTAGGAGTCTAGGCCAAGGTCAGTTTAAATACACCTTCCTCCCTTAACTCCCTAAGGCGCATTCTAGAGACAAAATCATAGTGGAACAACCGAGCTCCAAAGCAGACAATACCTCAGACGCAGTATTTGACCCTAACGATGTCATCTCAATGAACTTAAAGTCGGAACAATTTATAATTTTTTTATTAAAAGTTGTTATAATAGATGTCGTGAATAATTCATGTGATATGTCATTATATTTTACATTTTAAACCAATAAAAGAAGGTAAAACTTTTTAGAACAAGTGCATTTAAAATATTCATATTGTTTAAAATTAAGTAATAGTCTTCAATAATTTTTCTATAGGAAATAACTTTTTGTAGTTGTTAGTTAAAGTAAATTGCTAAAATAAGCCATGTTGTCTATTAATATGTATTTATAAAACACTTTTTCAATCACAATTTAGTTTAAATTAAAAGCATATTTTAACAATGTCTATATTAGATATATGATTTTCATATAAATTAAAAATATTGTAGGGTTTATAGATTTTAAAATACATATGCTATTTAGATAATTATACATTGTAAAATGTTTTTATTAGATATACTAAATACAAGTTGCAAAGAGATGTCAATGTCATTAGAGACATGGCATGGTGACCTTTTAGAAAAATAGCATAAATATTACTTAGCTAAAGATGATGTCCGTAAGAAGAAATAATTAACATTCCAATAGGAGTCAAAGAAGAGTCAAAAGAAGATGATTAATAGTGACTAGCAAGAGCCATGCTAGGTCACTTACTTTGTTTACAGCATAATTATACAAACCTCGAGATGATAACTAAGTCCCGCACATCAAAATTAACTGTTTAAACTTTCTCAAATCACCCAAACAAACATATTTCAAATTCAAACTTCACTGTTGCTGATTTGATTGAAGCAAATAACAATCTATATTCAATTAAAGTATCAATCACATCAAATGGATTGTTTCTTTTGTTGAACCTGAAAATGGTACCCACCACTACCCACTATAGCCGCACATGAAGAAAAGGCAACTTCACGAGCATAGATTCATGTCTAAGAGATTTGTGTCTCCCAGAAAACAAAACCCTGAGACCATTTACTATGTAACCACTCGAGGACAAAAGAGAATGAATCAGATTGTCCTTATTGTGTTTTACTTAGGTTCCAAGGAAGAATATTAAACTCCCTCGATTCTGACATTTGGAAAATTAGGTCATATACTTTATATTAAGTTCTATTCATCACTTTATTTTGTTTACATTATTCTATGAATTGAAGTATCGAACACAATATTGTTGGGTTTTTTCCTTTTACTTTTGTTATGTTTACCTTGCTATGCGGTCTTACATTTTCCTAATTGAAAAAACAAAAAAAAGAAACACTTTTAACTACGGTATTTAGTGCATCTACTATTAGAAACTAGAAAAATGATCTGAGTTTGATATATAACTCAAACCTTTTTAGAGTGAAAACTGTATCAATATATAATAATAAGAGTAAGTAGTCTACGACTTGACAGTTGAGAGAATTTGTCTATTATTGATAAATTTGGATTATTATGTATGATGAATTTATTATTTTTTTAAGGTATAATTTAAAATATTAAGAATGATATTTTATTTGATTGATATTGTATTTTTTTTTATATAAAGTTAAGCAAAAATATTATATTAATATAAAATTATCTAATAACTTATTTATGCTCATGAAAATTACGTTATATATTAAAATATATACAAATATAAATTTATTGACAACTAGCCAGTTTATTTTACTGTAATTTAATCAACATGTGTCCTTATTTTATTAACAATTTGAAGAATTTTATACTTGAGTGATGATTAATTCTCAGCTTAGTCATCCTGTCTAGTGATCATTCCATAAGTTATGTATTGTTTTCTTTTTACATTACCGTTGTATAAATCATGCATTATCATTCAAAAGTAATTATATTTTACATTAGCCTTGGCTTCCTAAGTCTTGTCCTGTCAGAGCAGCTTTTCTCCTGCTTTTCTTCCACTCTTAACCAGAGATTACACACATGCTAAATAGAGATCATTAATGCAAAAGATGGTAATTAAAGAATTACAAAATATTATATTGAAATGTATAAAATATACATTTTTAATGTTCTTTTTCTTAATTTCTAATATCTTAAAAATTTCTAAGTATCTAAAAATATCTATTGGCCAGAATGTGAGTGCTAACATATCAATTTGAATATGATATGAGAAAATAATAAAAAAAAAACCAATGCAATCAATTTTCATTTATTTGATTTTTTCAAAAGTAAAGGTAAAAGTTAAAACCAAATCAACTCAATTGAGAGGGAATTGTTGAATTTGAATTACTAGATCCATTTATACAAAAATGCTCAATTTTAATTAAAGAAAAAAAAACACAATTTTGCTAGAAATTTGCATATAATTTTATTATTGTAAAAGATAAAAAATATTTTTATGATAATTGACTTACATCGACTAACCAATAAAATATAAAAAAATATTATTATAAAAATCCCTTTATAATTATTAAAAATAACCAAAAGTGGAGCATTGGTTTGGATCAGATTCATTGGATTTGTAAATCACAAATTCAATATCCAAACTAATTACCATTATATTTAATTTGGTTTGATTTAGATCTATTTGAACTAAATATTTAAATCAATTTATATCGGTTTCATTTGAATTTTGGTTAAGTTGATCGAAACCGTTATCGCACAAAACAATATCCTAATTACAATATGAAGTATTATATAAGGACATTATACGATGTAGAACTTTTCATAAAGATAAATTTTAAAATAAATAAATAATAAATTATTATAAAATGGTTATAAATAATTATTTTTTATTTTATTAAAAATTTTATTTCTTTAAAATTACAATAAGTTTGTAGAGGTATATAAAATACATTTTGTGACGGACGACAATATGATAGACATTACATAGGACAATTGAAGAAAAAGAGCTCTCAAAGAACAAGATTTTCCTACTTTTAAATATAGACTATTAGAACATCTCTTTTTTCATTTTAGTCTTGTAAATGTTCTATAGGATAGATTTCTTTTATATTTTTGTAGGATTTTTATAGAGATACATGTGAGCCTTGATTGGACCCTAATTGGACCTGTGATTGGACATTGTTGGAATGATCAAATAATCCTAAAAATCAGTCAACACTTGGAGAGGAGAGGCTTGGAACAAATCTATATCACATGGAATAAGCCTTTTCTAGGCTAATTGGAGACGTCTAATTCACGTGTTTTAGTCCCATATCTCTTGGTTTATGATGATGGAATATGCTCCAACCACATTAGTCACAGAATAAAGAAGATATAGAGCTAGAGATTTGATTAGAAGCTTTATAAAAGATTGAGATTGTTTAGCTTGTTTGGACCCAAATCCAACTACGAAGAGATCACTCTCGAGAACATAGAAAATCAAGGAGAAGTTCTCTAATTGTATAAATTATTTAGAATAATTTGGGCCTTGTATTTTGGGTAAAGTAGTGTAGAATTTTCTTTTAGCGTTGTCTTTGGGCCAAGTCTTGTAGAAAATAAGACCTAACCCTAAGAGAGAGGAGAAGGCACTACTTAGGGTTTAAACTGTAACTTAGGAACCAAGGTAGGTTAAAAACCTAGCTTGCATATCTAGGGTTAGGCAACAGCTCATCCATACCATGTGTACCTAGTGACACTTGTTGTGACATCTCTTTACATACATACATACATACATACATACATACATACATACATACATACATACATACATACATACATACATACATACATACATACATACATACATACATACATACATACATACATACATACATATGTTTAATATTATTGGATTTTATATCTTTTTCAATATATTTCTTAGTGCATAAAGAGTCTGAAACTGCACAATATAAAAAGAGAAATAAAATTTCTAATTCGGATTTTAGTGCACTAGACTTTAGTATTGATTTTAGATACATAAGAAAAATATCCTTCACAAATTCCAATGACTAAAATTGTTTGAATCTATCCATAGAATGACACTTTTACTTTAAAAAGAATACAAAAAATTTGAAGTGTTTTAAGTATGTTCTAGCGTCTATTACCTACTTTGGTCTAAATGATAAGCAATTTCTCTAACAATATATTTTAAAAAGTATATTTTAATCTAATGATTGTGTGTCAAAGTAGCATTGATTTCATCTAATGTTTAAAGAAATTATATTGAACAATTGATGTAACACCCCTAATTACATCACAAAAAGTTTATATCATATATATATATATATATATATATATATATATATATATATATATATATATATATATAAAATATATATATATATATATATATATATATATATATATATATATATATATATACATAAAATATATACACATATATATACACATACAATTCACTTATAATGTATCTCAAAATATATCCCTCTTCGTACGAATTTTATAATATACACATCTATAAAAACTATTCATCAAAACAAAGATATAAAAATGCATCTATAATATACACATCCTATTCATTTCCACTTGCAATATCATTTGCTCCCGTATAACATACAATCATCACAGATTAAGATAAAAGTATAACACAAAAAGTAGGATAAGCTAGCATTTCAAAACATTATCAATATAGTTGAAACTTTCAATTAATACAATCAAAATCAAGTAAGTCCTTACTTCTCATACATTCCATTCAAATATACATTCAAGTATATATAAATAGCTCATAATCAATAAGATTCATATCAAAATTTACTGACCAACATATAGAAGACACTTGATTCTACTTCCAGAACACTTGTGCATTGAATTAAATTCAGAGGTCTACACCTTTCATATAACTCCCAACTGTGAAATCCACACAACCCTATACACTAATGAATTAATCATCTTCGTATGACAGGGTTAATCCATATGAAAATTTCTGATTGACTCATTTTTTAAACCGGGGTCATTCATATGAATCTCCTTCGACTCTCATCACCTAGAAACCTTCATCTATATGATTCAAGTATACTAGTAGAGTCAGGATACCTCCTTACATGCGAATCCCAAAACAATGCATTTCCTAAATAATCTTAACACGGTATTTCATTTCCTGAAAATACTATGTCTCGACCATATTTCCATAAATTTCATAACTTGTATCATACATCATCAAATGAATAATCATCCATCTTAAGTTAATAACATTCATCAAACAAAATAACTAAACAATTGAATATGACACTCCATTAATGAATAAAAAGAAAGATTTAAAGAAAAAGATAAGTAAAACTAATTAACAAAAATTGAATATATAAATACAATACATGACGTCTGACTTAAGAAGTGATGTCCGATGTCACTCAAACCCGATAGCAGCTATAGCAAGTGACGTTCGATACCGATAGAATTGCACCCGACGTGATCCATCCCGAGAGCAAACCTCTCAAATTTATGCCCAGCGCCACTAATGTCGTGCCCGACGCCATCTTAGAAAATCTAAGTTTTCAAAATTTAAACGTTCATAATAACTTGATCAATTCCAAAACATGTCACTTAAGAACTCATCATCACAATTTTCTTCTTACCAAATTCAAACTTATCATTAATCAATTCATCATTTTACTAACAACTATCAAAATCTCACTATTTTTTACAATTTCAAACAAAACATACATTGACATACAATCAATCCCTAACAAAAAGCTTTTGAAACATGGTTACCATGTCACCCTCACATTAAGATCTTCTAGCCTATTGTACTACTGAAAAGTTTAAAACTAGCATCACATCCCTAAACTAGCATCCCATCCCCGATTAGAAGTATGAGCACTCAAAAAAGCTCCAACTCTTAAAGAAATAGAGATAGTTTAACCTGCACCACAGAGTCTTTATCAATGACCTGAACACATCACTAAGACTCTGAACTAATCGAGACTACTCTTGGAGTCTCATACACCACATGTAAACGCTCCTAACAAGATAAGCAAGAAACTCAAAACAAAAAGAAGCGGAATTGAACTTACTCTAAATAAAGTTCTGATTAGGAAACATTATTTTTTCACTGCCACGAGTCCAATAATGATCTCTGATCGTTAGTTTGATGAATGAGGTAACTAAAATTCTAGACAGAAGGCAGAAGAGAAAAGGAGAAGACTTTTGTAGAGAGATGGTAATTATATTAAAATGAAACCTAAATAATTGATTTTTCTATTTATATGAACTTTTTATTTTTAATATTAAAATATTCTGGTGCCATTTTAATTTTACCAGTTCTACTCGAACTATTTTTTAAGTTCTTGTAATTAAATTGAATAAATTCTCAGAAGATTGTGGAAGCAATGTGAATGAGAGTATTATCATATGATTGAGATAGAGTATAAAAATTTATTCATTGAAATAACACTAGGAACCTAGTATTAGAGAATACAATATCTTGAAATAATGAATCAAAAACTTAAATCAAATGATCAAGCAAAATCATATGTATTTGTATGATGGTCTACTACTTTAGTTGGAAATTGTCTATTAACGAAAGAATAATGAAAAAAAAATATTCATTTTCGTAAATATAAGTGATAAGTACATATAATTTATTAGAAAGTAAATTTAAGTGCAACCTTTTTGTAAAATTAACTTTTATAGTGAAATTCATATTCATCTATATGTCCTCTAATTAATCTAACATCTTCCACTTCAATTAAAAAAAAGTACATCTCAAATCTGGATTTGAATATTTATAAATTATTTATAACAACTTAATGATGATAAGATATTCCAACAAATTTTATTAAAATAAACTTTAACATATATTAAAAATGAATTTAAATTTAATTCAATTCAATAAAATCAAAATCAGTTTTATGACTAGATTTGTAAAATAGTTTTTTTTTTCTTTTCTTTCAAACATAATTATTTAATATTGCGAGTATTTGTCTACTTTAATGAATACCTTTTAACATTATATCTGAAATTAAAAGAACCCGTTTATTTCCTAAAATAACATTTTAAGCACACCCTTATATTTAATTCTCATCTTGATTTGTAAGTTCACCAAATTTGATTATAACTACTTAAGTAAACAAGGTATGATGTTTAAAAAAATTATTGACTGACTTTCTTTTGTTGTGGATGTGTGACTAAGATGCTTTAGGGCACGCAAAACTACAAGCCATTGAAGAAAACAAAAAGTTCACATTGTTGCATACGGATACCTAAAATAGTGTGTTCAACAGAATCAAACCCAAAAACTCCAAATCCCCATGTAAGTATCAACTTGGTTACGCAAAAAGTAGAATAAGTTATTTCAACTTACCTCCTATTCAGGTTTCTGTAGATTCTTTGACCTATGTCTATATATATATATATATATCTTGGGGCAAATCACAAATCTCTAGCCATATGCGAGTCACCATTGATTTCCTTTGACATGTACAGTATCCTACACCTTAGATGTATCTTGGGCTATGTTGTTTTTTAAATTCTGGATAAATATATTTGTCTTTTAAATATAGAGAAAATTCGTTTTTCTATATATTTAAAATAATTAATCATTTTAGTCTTATAAACTTTGGTAGTGTTATATATTCAACATTATTTTGTTCAATAAATGCATAATGCATAAAAGTTTTTTTTATGCACAATTGACATTTATGAACCTTACATTTTTTTACAAATATAAGTTAGAGTTTTTTTTTTTTTTTTTTTTTTTTTTTTTTTTTTTTTTTTTTTTTTTTTTTTTTTTTTTTTTTTTTTTTTTTTTTTTTTTTTTATGTTAGTTATGTCATATTTATGGGTAATTTTTCTATCAATGTCAACTAAACTATCTTACTAACATTAGTAGAAATATTTTTCAACTATATTATTTTT
>Ga0209700_105168_pt1 | contig 22388 bp, 11 predicted proteins | sample SiratroredBW_FD_187528 | JGI IMG/M metagenome (GOLD analysis project Ga0209700, IMG submission 187528) | Root nodule microbial communities of legume samples collected from California, USA - Siratro red BW (SPAdes) (version 2) | ecosystem: Host-associated > Plants > Roots > Nodule | place: USA... | reverse complement strand
AAAAAAAAAAAAAAAAAAAACTCATGAAGCATCACTTTAGAATAAATAAAAAAAAAATATCACCCGTAACATATTTAAGATTTTCAAAACTTTCCATTTATCATTCCAAATTTACAAAACAGATATCTTTATATATAATTTATGATGGAAGAAGAATAACTAAACACATTCATTTCCTAATTTTATATCCAAATTACACATAAAAAAATTTACATTTTTCTATTTTTTCAAATCACATACATCGCTTATCGAAAAGATAATTTTCAAATGCCACTCAATTTTGAATACAGTGGCTATTTTAGTGAAACAAAAAAAGTAATGGAGTCAAATTTAGTGAAGGAAGCAAAAAAGTTTTCATTTCTGCACCCCATAATTATTAACAAGACCCTATATTAAAAGAAAAAGTCTACAATATCCTTTATGGTGAACAGTTATGCTACCTCCATTGGAGGAGAGAAAGAGAAAATTGTTTTAAAAAACTTATTTATTGGTATGGGAATATCATTTTAAAATGCTGCTTCCAGAATATATCATATTATACAAAAATTACATTTCAAAATATATGTTATATGTTTTAAAAATCCTATTCTAAAAATCTTATTTCAAAAATTTTACTGTGAAAATCATATATGAAAAAGCTTATTTACTAAGATTTCTAAAGCAAGTAATATATTCTTCATCGCACATCAGAGAAAGTGAATTTCTAAACATATTTCATATATTCTAAACAACTTTTTCTATAAAGTATCATATATCTTTTAAGAAGTTTGTATAAAAATTCTATTTAGAAATATATATGATCTAAAAGCTGGTTCAAAAAATTTTATTATAAAAATCTTATAAAATTATGTTCCAAAATAATCTATTATAAAAATCATATTTCAAAATACTTATATTCGCAAAGATTGTTAGAACAAATGACGTAATTTAAAAAAATCAATTATTTTAAAAATCATAGGATGCATTTAGAAATTACGGAGTGCAGCAAGAAAAAGCTCGCAAAACCCACTTGCTTTTACACCCGTCTTGACAAAAACCACGGGCAGGCGACAGAAAACAGAACGGGCAGATCCAGAAAGAGCATTGAAACCTGAACTCAATCTTTTTAAATAAGTTTGACGATTTTGGCAGAATTTGACATTTGAAATTCAAGTCCCACACTCTCTTCTCTCTCCCTTCTCCACTCTCAATCGCCATCACTCCGATCCTCAACAACATGAGTGCTGAAGCCCCCACCCAAACCCAAATCCAAACCCAAACCCAAACCCAAACCCAAGCCACCGCCACCAAACCTCACGAAACCCAAACCCAAACCACCAACGCAAAACAGGAAGAATCCCAATCTGCATCTCAGCCTCACACCGCCGATTATGCTCCGTACCCTAAACTGGACCCAGACGACGTCGTTCCACCTCCTCCTCAACACCAAGAACCACCTCTCAATACTGAATCTCGTGCCCCAATCTCCGGCGATGCTGCCACTACCATGCCCAAAGATTCCAATCCCTATGTCACTCCTGCGCCCGTTGCCGCTTCTTCTACTAAGAGTAACTATCTCTTTTCTTCGCTTTTCTTCTTTTCCTTTTCTGATTTCACAAGAATACTCTCTCAAAACTTGTATTATTTTCGCAGCTACTTTAGATTCCGTCAAAGACGTTCTCGGCAAATGGGGCAAGAAAGCCGCCGAGGCCACCAAAAAGGCGGAGGATCTCGCCGGCAACATGTGGCAGCACTGTATGTCTTCATTTCCTGTCATTTTTTAAAAGCCGTCTTTTCTTTTCATTGTTATTCTGTCTATTGTTGTTATTATTAGGAAGTAGTTTAGGTCCAACTCAACTCTTTAGAATCTGTTTCTAATGTTCTGAGGTTTCGGCTATCGTTTGCTCATATTTCTAGTTGACCAGTGATTTCCAATAATAATTATTTTTATTAGGGAAATGCTAATTAAGGGTGTCTGGGAAAATTATGTTTTAATTGATTATGATCAAAATATGTTTTTGGTCACATAAATTGACTGAAAAGTGGTTTAATTGATTTCGTTATGATACAATAACAAACCAGCTTTCACATAAGGAACTCACACACACACACACACACATATATATATATATATATATATATATATATATATTTAATAAGAAGTTTAGAAGATTTTTGCTGCAACTTATTTTAAAAACAATTTATTTTTTTCATAAAGCAGCTGAAAGGGAAGGAAAAGAAAACTTACCCAAAACTGTTGAAAAGAGAATTTTTCTGTTGGGATGCGAAATAATGTGTTTGTCCGTGATTTCTAATGCAGTCACTCTACAATTTCTAAATAAACAAATTCCTTTTAATTTCTTAATCAATACGTAAGGATATTGGTAAACATGAGTCTTGTTAATATTATTATTATTATAATTATTTAATTTTTTGTGGAACAGTGAAAACGGGTCCAAGTTTTGCGGATGCAGCTGTGGGGAGGATTGCTCAGGGAACTAAAGTTCTTGCGGAAGGAGGGTATGAGAAGATTTTTAGGCAAACTTTTGAGACAGTTCCAGAGGAGCAGCTTCTGAAAACGTATGCATGCTACTTGTCTACTTCGGCTGGACCTGTGATGGGAGTCTTGTATTTGTCAACCGCGAAGCTGGCGTTTTGTAGTGATAACCCACTTTCTTACCAAATGGGTGACCAGACTCAATGGAGCTATTATAAGGTATTTTTGGAACCTTCTTGCTTCTTATTGATCTATAATAGAAATTATGATATACATGTGCAATTTTGTTTGATTTGATGATGTTGATCTGTGAATGGCTTCATTGTATATGATTACTTCTTAACAGTGGATATTTATTATTATTGTTTTTTTGTAAAAATTGAAAAGAAAACAAATGCATTCAAGCAGTAGTGGTCTTACATGCTCACTGATCTTGTTTGAAATTTTAAATCCGGACTCCAAGTATTTATATGATACTTAATTCTTCTAGATTTTGCGGTTGCAAGGATGAGGAGAGTGGAACTAATTAAAGATAGTTACATTTTTGCTTGTTTATTTACACTCCATCTCTTGAAATCTGATTGTAATCAAATAAATGAGGTTTGCTAATTTTTTTAAACTTTTACTGGTAATGCTGAATGAGCATTTTCTTCAGATTGTGATTAGCTATTACTGTTATATGGTTTGGCACTCTATTTTTGAACTGCTGTCAATGAAGATGATGGAGTTCAGTTGCTTTGTGCTCTGTAGTCTGTTTGTCAGGGTGCAATTTGATTGTCTTCAAACTTTGTGCTAGTTATGCAGAATCGAGTAGTATAGTTAAGAGTTATTGTGTTATATGTGAATTACTAATTTATTTGGATTTCATAGTAGAGAAAATTAGTATTAGATGTTTGATGATAACCAAGAACACCTCTCTTAAGCCTGGTACCTCAAACCTCGAACTGGATAACCGTTAGGACAAGACAAGAATGTCAATATTACTAGTTAGCCAAAGTCTAAACGTAAAACACTTGAGGGGGCTCCCTCTAATCCTTTTTATAAGTTCCAATTAACTAATTGAGCAAGATTAAGGAAATTAGTTGATTTAGTTAATAAAATTAAATTTGTCCCAAAATTTATATATTTTTTCCAAAATTGCCCCTATGGTTAATGAGATATACTCTTACACTTTTTTTAGAAGTTATTTTGATTAACTATTATCATTTATTTATTTATTTTTATTTTTTTATTAGCTATGTATGTAGATGGTTAGTAAGATGTATAAGACAAAGTTAGACTCCCTGAGAGCCCAGGTTATTAATGTACTCCACTTATTGTTTCTTGAACTTAAAACAATTACTCATAATTATTGTGAAGAAAAAAGTAATGCACTAAACATTCTATCTGGTTCTTATAAAAGGAATTAAGCAATGCTTATAATATAATAACTGTTACTAGACTCCTCAGTACGGGTGGAAATAAGCTAGACTGAATCAGGTTTTACTTAAATAAACTTTATCTGTTTGGCTTGAGCTTTAGCCTATTACGTGTCATAGGTTTTAAATTGGCTTGGCCCATGAAAGTCTATTTTGTTATAACTTTAATATAGTTCTAACTTCTCTCTACATTATTGACCAATGGGTCCGGGGGAAAACTTCATCTAAAACAAACTATAACAAAATTAATGCAGCCCTAGTGTTAGAAGGCTCCTACTCCGTGACGGTAGGGGGAGGGTTATTATATATAGTCTTCTCCTAGCATGTGTAACAAAGGTTGTTTACTAATTCGAACCCGTAACCTGTGGGTCACAAAACTGCTTTGTCTGGGCTCAACCTCAAGTATAATGCAAAGGTAGAAATAGGTGGACTAAAGTTTTGTAAGAGTCAACTCTAACATGTTTATACGTTACAAGTTTATAAATGTCTAATGTAACCTTGATGACACGTTATTTAGATGTATATTTTGTTGTAAGGATTCTAAACAGGGCTTACATTTATTTTCCAATAAGCATATAAGTTTGACTATTTGTATTGATTTACATACATTATTACAATAATATTGACAAAAAAGAATTATTTAATTACTTAATAGACTTAGGTCTAGAAGGCTTAATAAATGGCCTAACGAGGTTTGTTTTACACTTCGTATGCCACTTAGGAAAGTGACAGTGGGGGAGAAATTGAGTTTGGTTGGATAGAAGGGAGAGCAAAGTTGGAAAATTGAGAAGAAGGTTGTGGTGTGAGAAACTTTCTATGCAGACGTGAGCTGAAAAGCGTAGAAAGCGGAAATAGCACAGATTATGTTGTATTTCTTTTTTTATAACATAATCATGGGTACCACATGGGATCTATTTCTTTTTATTCTTATTTTCAAATTTTCTTATGTATAATAAATGAATAAAATAATACTAATAATATATAAATAAATAATGAAATAAAATATTATAATAAACATATTTCTCATTTTTTTTTCTTTTCAATCAAACCATCTTCAGTTCCATACATTTTTGCGTCATTCTCTTTTCTTTTTGTATTCCACTACGCTCTTTGCACCTTCCAAACTAAGCTTTAAGGCCCTGTTCATTCCCTAAACGAGACTAGGCTAGCTTAATTAGCCTGATGTAGGCTAAATTATTGGTTTTTTTTTTTTTTTATTTTATTATTATGAAAAGTCAGTCTAATTTCACCATCCTTAATCCTTCATTCTTGTGGTCGTTTGTTAGGTGGCAATCTAATTTATTTCATCTTTTAGAAGCTTTACCACCATTGAGATTACGGTCATCATGACCCCCGTGTTATTTCATCATGATCCCTCTTTTTGTTTGGTGGCCATATAATTTATTTTATCTCTTAGAAGCTTACCACCATTGAGATTATGGTCATCATGACCCATGCTATTTTATTATGGAATGATGAGGTTATGCGCCAGCATTCCTGTAGCACCTTTTTAGGTTCAGGCAGTTACAAATTAGCAAGTAACAATTGTGTTTGAAAATATTTTAATATTTACTGCTGTAAGATATATCCTAGGAACTTATGCAATGGCATTTAACAAGATATGAGACTACACTAACTAATAGAAATTGAAGCCTTGACATTTAGGCAAATTTCTCAAAGTGGTGCAATTTTGCACCCACATTTCCCGAAATTGGTAAATCTTTTTTATTATGCAAATGGGCAAGTCATGCTAGGTAGGTACTATTTTCCTACGAAGAAGTTTTGCTACTTTGAAATGACTTTGCTTTGTTAAAATTGAAGTCATAGAAGACATGTACGACTTTAGTGTAAAGTATGAAATCTGAACGATTGGCACAATTTTGCTTGATGTTAAGCATGAGGATTATGTTTTTTAATGGAAGTCGTCCGTAGGTATAATGCCTTCAACATAAACAAAATAGTTGAAGTTGTTGAAGGGTTTTTTGTGAAAGTATGAGAGGTTTATGTATATTAATTTTATTTGTTTAGGTTTTAGTAAGAATTTAGGATTTAGGAAGATTTTTTACCAAAAAGTTTGACAAAAATTTGAAGTAGTTATTGATTAAACATATTTGTTTTGAGTTCAATATTAAAATATGTACTTAATTGTAATTTTGGTTCAATTTATATATAGTAATTTTATATGTTTAGGGTTTGGTAAGAATTTAGGGTTTAGATATATTTACATAGAAATTTGTGTAGATAATTTTGGTTCATGCATTTTCCCAAATTTATAGTGTAGGCCTTTACTTAAGGAAAATTTTAGTATTTGGTGCATATATTTGTATTTTAATTGTAATTATATTTTAAATTGAAAAAAAAATAAAAAAAGGACTTTATGTAAATAGTAAAACATAAAAGTTTATGATTACTATTACAATGATGAATAATTTATTCATGAGATGACGTGTTACAATGAAGTCTTCTTTGTCTTAGTGTTCTTTGTGTTGTAAATGTGTGAGGAGTTGGTACTGGATCATCATTGTCCTTGTCGACATGTTCAGTATCTGGCCGTATTGAGGGCATTATCGATTGATAATAATAGGTGGATGGCGAAGGATTGAATGTAGATGGAGGGGTGAATGCTCAAGTTCCGAACATATTTGGTGTAGTGGAAAAAACATGTAGTTGAGTAGGCAAAATGTTATAAGTGAACAAAAACTGGTTCAAAAGAGATTGAAATGACATATGATGATGATGATTCATGAAAGTAGTGGTTGGAGGTTGTTGAAAATTGGAGTGACTGTATTGACCAAATGATTGATCATGAAATTGTGAAGAAGATCCAACATCTTCATTACGTGGGTGGAGCTTAGTGTCTTGTGCGGTGTCGTATTGTAAGCAAAAGGTGGAAAATTTTAGACAAGTGAAAATACATGATGAAAAGAGTTGCTATGTGAACTTATGTTATCATTATATGTTTGTTTGGGAAACGAAATGTACCGGATAGTGTAGTTAATGTACCATTGCATGTATATCATCGTGTCACACAAATGACCATTAGCTCTAAACTGAACACCTTAAATGAGTCGGTTATGTCGATTATTTCATATTGCTATGCACCTTTCATGGTATTGTGACCACTACCCTATGTTCTTCTCGTCGTATCTTCTTTATGAAGCTCATCTAAATTTAATGAGTCACCGAAATGGTTTGGCGACCTAAATTGTTGTATAACCTGATGAACTTGATGAAATTCAACTGTGACGAAACATATTAATGGCACTACTGCATGACTAATAGCAGAGATTTCACCAATAATGAAGGGAGCGACACCATTGTAAGGAGTCCAAAGGAACTGCAAAAATTGAGTACAAAAAGGGAGTGACATTGTTGTAATAGTTGGGGTTTAGTTGTCTTGGTCAATCTTTACCATGCATTAAATATTTGTCTCCATCTTATAAGCCATTAATAATCGTGGACTAGATTTTCCACTTACTAAAAGTTAAAACATTAATACACAATCACTTCTCCTAAAATTCATGTTTGGTATCTTTTATGACCTAATTAAAATATGTATTGTTTATAAAAGGTGGTCATACACAACTTAGAGCCCAAGCAGGTTAATGTTTTATCTCAAACTTACATCCAATATTATCCAAAATTGTTAATAATTGTACTTATATTTTTGCAATTCCTTTGGACTCTTTATACTAAAGACAATGTTTCTCCCTTCATTATTGGTGATGTATCTGTTGTTAGTCATGTTGTTAGTCATGCAATGGTGTTATTGATACGTTTTGCCGTAGTTGAATTTCGTAGACTGATCTGGTTATGCGACAATTTGAGTTTTGCTAAACCTTTATGGTTGACTCGTTAAATTTAGATTAGGTTTCTAAAGATGTGAAAGGTAGATGTGAGCGATATTGGTTACAATACCATGAAAGGTGGATAGCGATGTGAAATGATTGACTCATTTAAGGTGTTCGATTTAGTAATAATTGTTATTTGTGAGACATAATGATATAAATTCTATAGTACGTTAACCACATCATCTATTTCATTTTGTCTCTCCAGCAAACATTTGATAATGATGTAAGTTCATATAGTTACACTTTTCATCATACACTTTCACTTGTCTTAACTTTTTCAATTTTTTGCTTACAACTGAGTCCCAACCTTGTAATGAAGATGTTGAGCTTCTTCTTACCATTCACAATTTCATGACCAGTCATTTGGTCAGTTTAGTCACTCTGGTCTTAGATTATGTCTACATATAACATTTTCCTACTCAACTATATGCTTTCTCCCCTCCACCAAATATGTTCAAAGCTTTAACATTCATCTCTCTATCTACATTCTATTTTTTTTGTCATCTACTCAGTATTATTGGCTGACAATGTCTTTACTATGGCTGAATATTGAACCTGACTACGAGGACAATGATGATCCTATACCACCCTTTTCTACATATACAACACATCACAGGAAAGAAGACTTTCTTGTGATACGTCATCACATAAATTATTTCGTTATTGTAATAGTAATAATAAACTTTTATTTTTTGCTATTTACATAAAGTATTTTTATTTTAAAATATAATTATAACTAAAATACAAATATATGCACTAAAATTCTCCTTAAGTAGAATTTATGTACACAAACTTTTCTGTAAAAGTTCTTACTAAAACCTAAACAAGTAAAATTGATGTAGGTAAAATCTCTCATTGTCATTTAACCAGAACAAGACCCTGGATTGGGTAATACTAAAGCCGTGTCAGCCTCTAACGACATCAGTGACGCTCCCTAACAATTTTTGAGTGTATCCTGTCTCATGTTGAAGTTGTGTTACATTTCAATGACTTCAATGCATTTTGTTTATACCTAATGACAATTTCAACTAAAAGAATATAATCTTCATGCTTAATATCTAATAAAAAGTCGTATTAATCATCCAATGATTTCATATTTTACACTGAAGTTCAAGAGGGTACGATTTCTTCCAAGTGAAATTGTTATTATATGGCACGACTTCTCTGTGTTTGTAATAAAAAAGAATTTTACCCATATCGAGAATTTTGATACAAAATTGCAGCACTTTGAAAACTTTGCACGACATTTACATGTCGAACGTTTTGATCACTCATCCACATAAATTGATATTTTGTAGGGGATATTAAACATACTAAAGAACACCATATTACTTTTAGTGCTAAGTATTTAGCTTTTGGACAAAACACTGAACGTTTTGATCACTCATCCACATAAATTGATATTTTGTAGGGGATATTAAACATACTAAAGAACACCATATTACTTTTAGTGCTAAGTATTTAGCTTTTGGACAAAACACTTAATGTTCCTCCGGTAATTTGGTCCACTTTCAGATTGAACAGTGTAATTTATAATTTCGTCAATTTACTGATATTCTTAGAAGATCTAAGCAAATTGTTCCACAGTTGTTTACTTAGATTGTCATATATGTATATATATACTTGCCCGTGATAAAAACAATATTATATTGTATAAATTGGACTTGATGAAAATATAATTGAATTTTGAGTTATTGGAATAAAATTAAAATATAATATAAATGAATTTATATATTTATATTTACATATTCATGTGCAACTAATATTTTAAAATTTTAATATTAGAAAATTGTATAACATTTTTTGTAAGAACAAGTCCTGCAAGTAAATAATATTTTGTAAAAGCATAATTCAAGGAATAATAAACATGTGAGAAAAACCTTGCAAGCGTTTGACTATGCAAAATTAAAGAATAACTATGCTTTTCCTCATCTCCTGTGGGAATGTACTAAATTCACTCTAAATGAAGTATATTCGGTCCATTATTGTTTCAAATATGTAATATTTTACTCAAGAAAAATTAAGAATCCAAATCGAAATGAACAGTTAATAATCTCACAACATATACTCGAAACAGTTAATCATAAATTTGATTTCATTCTATAAAAATAAATAAGTTCCTGAAACTTAAAATAACTTGAAAATAAATGAAAAAAAACTATCGTATGTCCAGCAGGAGTATTTCCGATAACAGTACCATTTTCATATATTTACTGACAATGTATAAGATCCTTAGGAAATTGTTCTGCACTTGTTTACTATATGTATTCATATATACACACATCTGTATGTATTTTTCTTTTCCTTCATAAAATACTTATTCGTATGCTTTTCTTCTGATGCATTAGGTGGTCATTCCATTGCACCAACTGAGAGCAGTAAACGCATCAACAAGCAGAACCAACTCATCTGAAAAATATATACAGATTATCTCTGTTGACAACCATGAATTTTGGTTTATGGGCTTTGTGCACTATGACAGCGCTGTTAAAAATATTCAAGGAGCATTGCAGCCTCATTGACACACATGGGATTGAACAACACCATGTATTATACACACCAAAGATGAGGTTTGTATTGATAAATTATCCATCCATCGTGGAAACATTTTATGTTTGTGGGGCTGTTATAGTATTAAAATTGAAACTCATGTAGTGTGCATTATGTATTTATTTTACCTGTTGTTCTCTGGAAATATTTGTTGTAACTTGAATGGATATATAGTTGGTGGATTTTCATTTTATTTTATTAAATGATCTCTTAAATTTTTCTGTATATTTGAAATTGGGTGATTTAACTATTTAACCTACTTTAGGAACAATTTGTTCTTGCTAAGCTTAAGAAAGCAACTGTTGAGGACAATTTAGTCATGGTCGGACATGTTTGTTGTTGTTACAAGCTAAATGGTTCTAAAAGAAGGGAAGTGGCTGAACATTCTGGAAGACTCTTTTATCACGTGGGTCATCCAGTACAATGTAGAGGAATTGATAAGCTGAGAAAGACGTGAAATATTGTTGGTTTACATTTTCTCAATAATGAAGGCACATAGTCCCGGATCCCAAACATAACAAGCTAGAATAGGTATGATAAGAAAATAAGGAAAAAGACAATGACTTACACTGATGAGGTAACAAAAACTGCATCCTCGTTTTGAATTGTTTATTTATTTATTTTTTTTTAAAGGACAGAGTAAATTACATCTAAATTTTCTCAAAATAATTGTATAAGTAAATTGTTATCATGCTCCAGATGAAGTATGATTCAATCATACATAATCTGCTCTTTAGCCGTGGTGAAAGATAAAGAAAGTACGGTGACATTTGTAACTTGATTTTAGAATAATAACTATGCATGTTTAATATTTAGTCTGAAATCATTCAAGAATGAAAAATCAAAATTAAAATTAAAACAGAAGTATTCAGTTTTCAGTCATCGAAAAGTGGTTTTGCAAGGCTTTCCTTTAGAACATTTCAAATTTTAATCAATCATTTTAATAATTATCAATTACTAAGCAAACTAACCAAATGATTTGTGGGGTAGTAATATTAAACAAGAAGAGTATACAACAAAAATTATTATATAAACTAATTTTTATAGGGTCCCAAGATATCCTAACATTCTGTTTCCTAGCATTGGTGTTCTCTCCATTTTACCACTTACAAAAATTCTCTCATTTCTTTTGTGCAGCGCCCAAAATAAAGTACCCATGTAAATTTTTGTTAGGAATCTTAGTATCATCTGCCCCACTTTTCATATTTTAAAACATTAAAAGAAATAACAAAATATTATTTCCACTGGAAGACAAAAAATATAATGAAACTTTTTACCTAATGGTCCCCTCTTATTTTCAATTTGGAAGAAACTAATGCATAGGGACTAACTAAATGGCTCTGACATGATCTGACAGTTGGTCAGATTAAGATAAGATAAAAAAAAAAAGAGGTTCTCTTGGTCCATCTTCAGTACTGTTGATGTGCTATGGTTTATATCAAGTAGGTTTTGGCCCATTCTCTAAATCTCTATTTGTCAAAAAAACCCAGAAGCTGTCTCAATTATTAATTTTCAACCATCACAATTCAGAATCTAGTACATCAAAAAAGTAAAACAATTTCCAATCCCCCAACCCCCGGCAAGAAAATATAAAACTGGGTCAAGAACATAAATTACAGCAAAGTGGTTAAAAGGTAGAGGGTGAGAAGGTAAACAAACTTGGCATCTTTCAAATCCATTTCCACCTAACAGTGATTTCTACAATGAAACTTGACATCTCAACAGTGATGTGTGGACCACAATGTAAAAACTTCCTGAATGATCGATATGATAATGAAGATAGTTTATACAGAGAAGATCATATGGTTGCATCTAGTAATTTATGCTTGCATGTAGTAATTTGGGGGAAGAAGGAAAGGTAAAACAACTGTATTAATACGTTTATATTGTATTCTCCATATTCATTGACAGAGATTGGCATAGAAATTGTCAGATATGCATTTTTGAAAAAACATATCCATTACAAAATGGTGCATGCTGACATGCTTAACGGGTCTAATTATGTTATGCAAAAAATAATCATCACCGTATCATATGTGTACGTACAAAAGAATATATATCAGTTTACACTTGATATTTAAACACTAGACAGTTAAAATTGTGTTAAAAATCATACAAAAGAGAAATAAGTACGTAATTCACACGTTCAATCAGAAACAAAAAGTTGGGGTTTTGATTTGACCAACTGATGTAGAATAGTATCACCTTGAAATTGGAGGTCAAACTAACACTTTCATTTAATGCATGCACTCAAATTGAGAAATCAACGCAAAGTATTGTCTCTGTGTATTGTCTCGCTAGTTCCCGACACCACATTCAACAACAAGAGCTTCTTTCGTTGACTTTCACACACAAATGCATCAAAATTTTGAATGGTGTTACCAAAGTCAGCTTTAGCTATAAAACATGGCGACGTAATAATAACAACTATTCGTGCCAGAGATAACGAAAAAAGCTTTAGTCAAATCATTTTTAGTTCGTCAAAGTTGTTCTATGTAACCTGGGATTGGAATCCATTTCTTTAGTCAAAGATATTTCTAAATTTTGTTTGTTTTTGAATGATCTCTACTTGACTACGCCATCATTGTCTGAATTCATATCAACTCTTAAAAACTGATTTTAAGCATGTGATCTTAATTAAAAAGATTTATTGCATTAAAAACTATAAATATAGTAATCTTTTTTTTTTTCCTTTATATGCCTTCTTCAAAGTAGAATACACAAATTAAGAAATGTAATTAACTTTTCTTTCATATAAAAATCATTTATGATTTTTAATATATTATTTATCACTTTCTTTATTATTTAGATATTTTGTATATTAATATTAAGTTTTCTGTTTTAGTATACTACCTAAGAAAATACTAGTAATTAGTGCTATCATAAAATTTTAAAATTAGAAATTAAAAAATGCATTGAAAATTGATATAACATTTTCCCCTAATAGCAAGGTAGCCTGGAATTAAGCATTTATTGTTATCGCTCCTTTCACCGATGCTGCTATGGATAGTGTTAATGGTTCTGAGTAACTTTATCCTTAATCATGTGTTGTATTTTATCTCTGCCACGTCTTGGTTTTCTTCTAGTCCCTTCATTTGGAAGCGCGTTTATGTGAATTTGGATTTATTATTAAAAAAACTCATATCTTATGTATTTTGCTGCAATTTTTTTTATATATATACACAAGAAAATATTTTTTAAGGAATTTTGTAAAAAATCCTATAAAACATAAAATAGATTTAGTAATAAGTTCCTTCATTGCATTCATCTTCCCCCTGGGATTTGTCTGGTGTTATGGATTCAGTGAAGTCTGAACGTGATGAAATTAAATCAATTATTTTATCTGAAAATTTTCACAGAACACAAAAATGATAATGAAATAGATACTTCTTCATGCATGGCTGGTGATCCTCCTTATTGAAGTTTTAAAGAGTTGCACATCAATGGGTAAATGTTGTTGCAAAGACTAGATGCTTGGGTTATTTATTCATTTATTAAATGTAACCTTTATTTCTCTACCACCATATCTGGAGAACCACGCCCACAGAGTTTTTTTCTTTTTCTTCTTCCATGAAATACATCCTTGTATGGATAACATGCTTAAAGAATTCAACTGTGAATCACAACTTTATCTGTGCACCATTTTATCATTCTTGACCACATCAAATAAAGACAACATATTTGCTTAAGAAGAAGAACAGCTAGCAAGAGTGTGTTTAAATTTTAGTTGGAATATTTAATAAACTTTTTAATTTTTGTATTGACATGTTTAATACTTCTTTTAAAATCTAGTTAGAAGGACCATTCACCTTAAACATTAGGTACAGTCACTTAAAATGGTAATAATTTCTGCGAACTAATCATGCTAGAATTAATAAAAATATGGTTAATTAAATAAACTAATCCTAAACTCTAAATCTTAAATTCTATGTTTGTAAATAAGTTAAAGTAATCTTATTACTCTCATTCAATTTTGTTCATTATTGTGCACTAAAAAAAAGTAAACCAACCCTTTGCATTCCAAGGCCACTGGCAACAAATTAATTTGCTTGCAAGTGAACATAGATGTTCTGTCAATTTAACTCCATTGCATTGCCCTTGCTACAACTGTACTCAATTCAAAGGGGTGCCACTAAAACTTAGTTGAGCTTTATATGGTAGTTAAGTTGATTGAGCATTACACTTGGTAGTTTTGCCGACAGTTGCATGTCCTTAGAAATCAAAGTGCAGAGATATTACGTTTTACTATTATAAGATGAAATTACATCAACCCAGGCGTAGACATGTGGCCGGAAAAATTGTATGTAAAATCAACGTTTTATTGTCCTTAGTTTGAAATTTACTCAATAAATAAGACTATTGAATATTGATTCTTTTTATGCTTTTTACAGCCCACAAAGGAAGAGAATCCTGTGCTACTCAAGTAGAACCAGACACTCTGAAAAATGGCAGACTATTTGATGTGAATAGTTTTAATTGATACCAATTATATTCAAAGAAATTTAAAACCAACCAGTCAGAATAGGTGCTGTTTAAGAGAAGGGCAGCAGAGAGAGAAAAGCTCATAGCATGCTTTCAAATTTGTCTCAACTGAAATTTCTCAATTTAATTAGAATTAATTAAATATAAATAACAATCAAGACTTCCATTAAATATTTTTTTCTGATTAAAGAAAAACAATAAAGTTTTATTGATACAAGTATATATTATATTCAACTTGTGAATAAAATACATGCATTTGATTCAGAAAGAAGTTTAACAAGTTTGAAAGGCTAAAAAGTTAGCCATTTATAAAACTGATAAGTATTTGTCATGGGTAAAAAAGTATATGAATTTGTTGTCAAATATGGTTTTATTATGATTATATTTTTTTAAAAAATAATACTAATGAGTTCTTTCATCTCAAAGATATCTAAAAACAATTTAAAAAAAGTATTACTAGTATAACTTCATATTTATTTCAATAAAAGAATATTTCTTAACTAATAATTCTTCAAATAGTATTTATCAAGAAGACCATCTAAAAATTGTTATTGAGTATGAAATACAACTTTGAAACTCACCATTGAAGTTCTACAAGACCATTCACAAGGAGCAGAAACTACAAAATAATGAAAATTTAGTTTTTGATAAACTGTCTTGTTATTCTCATTCCAGATAGTTCCCAGTAAATTCATGTTTCATATGTTAAATATAGTAAAGGTAAGTACTCACCAAAAAATCAGTAAATACACCTATCAAAATCAAAATCATTTTCACCCTTTGCCTTTTCATTTCAAAAGACGAGAAAAAACAGCATTCTGAAAGACGATCTTTATGCATAAAAAAGCTTGTCAACAGAGGGAATTATACGGATATAAACTGAAAAGAAAAGGAACAAGAAACACGTATGGTAGGAAGTTATTACAAACGAGTTCAGTTCAGTCTCATTGTAATGTTTGTACTGGCATTACATAAAGATGTTTAATGCATTTTCAACTCATGAACTGAAAATACAATTAACGGTATCATAAATATACAGCAAGTTTAGTGACTAACAGAGTTCGAAAATAATCGTAAACTTTTTGTGTGGTTAAAAGATGAGGAATGGTTAACGAGAAAGTTAAAGAAAAAAACAGGAGAGAACAGTAGTTAAGGAAAAGTGCACAGAGCAGCATTAACGTGGTGCAGTGTTATCAAAATCAGAAAAAGCCTGCATGTCTGGTCTGCAAGCCTGTGATCTGCGACGCAACAGGCAAACAGTGTACGAGTTTGCCGCGTGAAACGCCACTCATAGTGTTGGGATTACTTTCTCGCTTTTTCACACATGCGGGAATAACATTTAAATCAGTATTCCGAAAGATAAATGGAGCAAAAAGTGTTCTTGACGAGTAATAAGTAAAAATAAATAGATTAAGCAAGTGAAAATAAGGTGAAGAGGAACATAAAATAGTGGGATGAAGATTGAATAAGAAGGTTAGAGTGATTATTAATGGTTTTTGAAGTTTGAGGTGGAGAAGAGAAGAAAGACATTAATATGAGAGAGAAAGGAGAATAAAAGTAGTGTGGTGTTGGGGAGGAAAAACAGGAATAGAAGACGACAAATGTGAAGAAACACAGCTTCAAACAGCTTTGCACTTGCATTCCACGCACCATAAATACAACCACTCTTGGAAATTATTCTCTGCGCTCATCCCCATACTTCCCTTGCATACTCCCCTCCCTCACCATCACTCATCATTCTGATATCATCCATCAACTTCCAACTTTTATTTGGTTAATCTCCCTTAGGAGAGTTCAGAATTCGCAATTATGGTGGAGCTGTTCAAGTGATTCGATCCATTCCCAGCTGAACGTTGCTCAGAATTAGCTATAACACACACATAACAACCGCAATCACCAACAACCAGAATCATAAGCAGAAAATATATGAAATCAAAATAAGCTGGTGAGGGAAGAATGAGCGTGAATTAACCCTAACCAGATCTCTCCATTAGTTAAAATTATTTTAGATTACAAATTAAGTGATAACTCCACTTCACTTCCTTCTATTCAGACTAAAATCCATGAAAAAATTGAAAGACATGAATTGAAGAATGGAAATTAGGGTTTCTTACCAAGAGTGTGTTTGTTATTGTGCATCCAGACCTTGAGCACATGTCTCTTAACACAAGTTTCAGCACAGAATTGTTCCACAGCAGCTTCGTCATGCTTCTGAATTCTCCACCCTAGCTTCTCCGCAAATGCCAGCATCTTATCCTTCTGCTCCTGCGTGAATTTTGTCCTAAACCTCTTCTTCGTTCCACTGCCGCTACCACCGCCGAAACCGCCGCCGCCGCTCGAGCTCGGATTTGACATGTCCTCCTCTTCTCTACTGAACACTCCTCCCGAAGCCAGCGGTGGTAGCGCCAAAGGCCGGTGCTGCGACACCGGAGGGGTTAAAAGGTGGTGGTGGTGGAGGTATCCCGCGGAGGAAGGTGGTGGCCCGCGGTGGTAGTAAGGGGAGAATTGGTGGTGATACTGAGGATGCAGCGGTTGCGGCTGTGGCTGGGAGCGCAGTTGGTAAGAGCTGATCTCGCCCTCGATCTCCTTGCGGTGAAAATTGCGGTGGCAATTACAGGCGGCACAAATTACGGCCTCCAGCGTGCCTTCCTCTCCGGCGGCCAAGAACTCGCAGCAGCCATCGACGGCGTGGCCGCCGATGCTGACTGCATGATTCTTCTGACATTCTCTGTATCTGACCGTCCCCGTGGAGCCGCCTTTCCGACCGGAGTTGACGGTGGCCGGAACTCCCTCAGCGGCGGTGATTTTAGACCTTGCCGCGGCGTTTCCGAAGGAGTCGTAACCCGGCGCCGCCACCGAGAATCCCATTTCCTCTTCCTCCTCCTCCTCTTCCTCCTCCTCTTCCTCCTGCTCTTCGTGGTCGTCAAATTCCATATCGTTCTCCACTTTTCTTTTCTAAAACTGAAAATAAAATAAAGTTATGAATAAAGAAATAAAAAAATAAATAATGTTTTTGGTGTGTGCTTGAGAGAAAGATCCACAATCAGAGGCTTGTAGCTGAGAGGAGGAGTCCAGTGAATTGAATTGAACAATGAAGTGATTACATAACCCACCGCAATGGATAATAAGTATAAGTAAGATACTGTTTTTATTTTAACGTTTTATAATTTATTAATTAATTAATTGAATTTAAGAGATTTTATATTAAGATGGTAATATTAATTTGTTTGAAGTCGCAGTTGAAGATAAGAGAGGAGAAGAGGATGTGGTCATCAATGACCCGTCTGCAGAAAAAGAGGTGTCTCACTCTCGAAAGCCTTTCAAATACTTCCCATTACATTAACATCTGCATCTATCATCTTCACACATTCACTTTTTTTCACTTTAACCCCCTCCCCTTTTTTAATCTTTTACTTTTTCTCTCCCAATTCACTTTTTTTCAATATCCTCAACAGAAACAATTTAATATTTCATTTCGTCAATTTTTTATTATTAAAAACTAGTAGAATATATAATTTACTAACTCTTAGATTTAGAATTTGCTTGAAGGAATAACAGAGAAAATAATACGAGATATATTTTTTTTTCGTCCTTTTGGATTTATTGGAGAAGGAAACGAATGTAAAAAGACACATGGGACCTAGGTGTTTTTTAATCTCTCCGTTTTGGAAAGAGGTGCAAATAATGAAAATACTAATTTCTTATTGCAAATATTTTTGTAATTATATATATTATTTTCTACACGACTAAATAAGTGAAAAAAATCTTCTCTATTAAACAACATTATAAAATTACCTTTTTATTTTACTTTTTTCACCTTCTTTCTTTGACCAAACACATCCACAAGATCATGGATCATAAAATTTAAACACGATTCTCCTACACGTGTTACCAAAGTATATTATAAATAAAGTTGAGAAAGAAAGTAGAAATTAACATGAGGGATTAGAATATAGAATAGTAGAAAAAGTATGGTGCATGAAGAAGAATAATTATAGGAGAGGAGAAAGGATGAGAGGACCCATAAACTTAGGACACTGACCTCTCATCGGAAAAATTAATCTGTCGGCATTCATGGGAGCTGCCTACGTGCCCTCCTCGTCCGACATCACATGACATCACTCACCTGTCACCATTCTCTCTTCTAACCCTAAAAACTTATTATATTAATACACTTTTACGCTCTTTTAATCTATCTTTACGTATTTTTATTATTTATAATTACGTGATTTTTAATTTTTTTACCCTTTTGATATTTTTTTAGTTTCTCGTATCTTCCTACCCTTAACCAATGTAGGTAAAGCATTATGTTGATGAGTTTATTTGATGTCCATGGCTGGTCCATTTATTTTCATGTTTGCAGAATTCAATATAGCCCCATATGCCTATACGTGTTACCATCATCGTTTTGAATCATATTGCAATAATATCCTTATTGTTGACACAATCACTATACTACAACTACTATTATAATAGTAATAATAAATAAATATTAATATATTGTTGTCACTGTTGTAGCCATTACACTATTAACAAAGCCAAGGTTCATACATATACATGCCACCCCTACTATGCAACCTAATGAATAAACATAATCTTTTATCTAACAATTTAACTCTCTTTAAGTACCATCCTCTTTTTTCTTTCACATGCATATTTCTCCAAATTGAAAAGTTTAGCTTAATTAGGCATTGTCTCGTTAAAAAGTTGCAATTAAATGGAAATGGATTTCTAGGACTTTCTGCTGTAACTTCTGGAAAGCTGGAATCTATGGCCATGCACGTGAATGTTAACCTGATTTTAGGTTTTTAGATAGATTTCGATCTTACAAAAGTGTGGTTCTTCAAATTACTTAATTGCTATGCTTGCTCCAATACCATATGGTAACTTTGTGACCTAGTTAGCATTTTATTTCACACACCTAATATCTTGGGATCAACAATATAATAATAGATATCCTATGACTCCATGCATTTCATATCGAGATATGTGACATGTTTCAACAATAATTATTCTCACCTACAAAAATCAAGATTTCCCTTTTATATAGATACCTTCTTACATGTTATTACTCTATCAAAATGTCTTCTATCAAAAAAGTCCTCGTCACCATTTTTTTATTGCTTTCGTTCATAATTTTAGGTTGTTACTATATTGTACTAAGTCTGTTAACAGAACCTCCCAGTTTGAGTGTAATTCAATCTTGAAACACCTTATACTGGAAATAAAAAATGCAACTGGTGTATTAAAAAATTCAAATCAAAGCAAAGATTTAATGTTTTTTTAATTATTTTGTTTAGAAGTGTGTTTAATGTTCTTTAACTAGTTAATAATGTTCTGTGCAATGAATAAGAAAATGTTTATTTTCATAATTTCATAATAAATACATTTTAAATTTATTACTTTTCATAAATGCATGTAACTGTTGTGCCCAAAGTATTTAATTTAACAAAGAGTATACATGTAATTAAAAATGAAATAAATTTCATAAAATATATATTATTTTTATTTTTAGTAATAATTGTTTTGGTTATTGTTTTTTTTTAATACTATTTTGATTACAATTGGATAACAATTACCAACGAGCTAGGAACCAATAGCTTGATTTGTTCATTCCACCTTAATTAAATATGTGTAGATTTGTCATAATTTTTAATTAATTAATAGGCACAATATATTATATCATTACAATATTTATATTAATTACTTGTATTTGGATGAACTCAATATAAATTATCTACAGAGTTTATTATGATACCAACATATAGATTCAATGAGCGTAAATTAATTTGATCCTTTGTGACAGTGATAACTTTAATTAGTTAAAAAGAATGGTAAGAAGAGAGAAAACATAATAGAGAATGTCATAATTTAAAAATTGTCTGATACAAAAATAAAAAATATAAGTAAACATGTATAAATAATAATAATGATGTAAGCACTCTTAAAATAAAGGAGAATTTAATATATATATATATATATATATATATATATATATATATAAAGTTGTTTCCCCCCATTTTCTACCTATGATTTAGATAATTTTTCTCTTTATTTTTTTTCTACATTAACAATCTAAACAAAAGAAGGATAAGAAAAAGTCTGAAAGTTTTTCAACCACTCTTCTTCCTTGTTTCCAAAATTTGTCCAACCAAACGTAGCCTAAGGAGATTCTCTCAACCAGTTTACCGTTAGAAGCAATGAGCAAATAAAAAGTGTAGTAAATACTATATACAGCCTGTAAAATGAAAAAGACACTTCCCCTAGGGACTTCAAAAATCCTTAGCTGTAAAATACATCATTTTTTTAAATTATTAAAAAAAATTTTTACATTATCAATATGGCTGTTACAGTATCAAGAACACATCACATTTTTTTAATTATAATAAGACATTCCAAAATAAATGTAAGAAAAAATTAACACCAAATTTCATATTCAAACTAAAATCTCAACTATAATGGGATACTTGGTTGGAAGGAAATTTTTACTAAAAACTATTGGTAACCTTTTTTTTGGGCAGAGATTAATGACCGGTACTTAGTTAATACAATGAATAACATGATTATTATTTATAACAACATACAATGAATAATGAGATTAGTGTGGTAAGAAATGAAGTGGTGAATTATTTGAGTGAAAAAGGGTTTGTGTTGGCAAATGTACTTGTGTCACTCTCATGTCAGCTGGCTGGAAACCACCTTTCACATCATCCATTTTCCCAACAAATAACACACGCACGCCCTCTCAACTCCTTATCCTTTCATTTCAATCTCACTCACTGCCACTTTTTCTTCATTTCTTCAATTCCAGTGTCCTTTGCTTCTTAACGCTATAATATTCCACTCACTTCTCTCTATATTCAGTCAACCATCACAAACCCCATCACCAATATACTATTGTTCATTCATTACTGTACTCAATTTAGGTGTCGTCTTAACTGTCATGCAATTTGTCTTTGTGTTTCATGTGTGGGTTGGTTTCTTTTCCTACTAAAAATTCTAAATTGAACATAAGTTTCATAAGATTTTATTCAATTTGAATGAAGTTTTAATTTTAAATGAAGTGTTTAATTTAAATTTAAATTGTATCATTGTAACTCAGTCGATAATTTACGATGGAGCTTGGCTGAAAAAGATATGAATTTTAAAGATTATATAATACTAGTTGAAATTCAGAAGATAAGAGAACAATTACCTAAAATCTATAAAATATACCTTCATTATAAATAAAGGGACACTTGAATTTATGGGCTTAAATAACAAAAACTAATCTGATTTTTTAAACTTGGGATCAATTTGGTGGTTTTTGAAAAGTTCAAAATGTTTTTATATGAGTTCCAAAAGATTATTTGTGGGGAAGTTTGATGAATTTTCTTAAATAAGTAAAAGCTTTTGCGGGTGACGAAAAGTAAACACTGGTCCAGTAGTTGACACGGACAAAAGGAACGTTTTGTTGGGCTTAGGGTTCTGTTTTTCAGTTTACATTTTCTTTTTGTCACGGATTTTTTTTCTCCCACCTCGGTGTTTTCAAAGTATTAAGGGAAAAAAAATAGAGATGGTAATATAAATAGCATTGATGTTTTTTTTTTTTTTTTATTGACTTTAATTTTT
>Ga0209700_105166_pt1 | contig 22397 bp, 7 predicted proteins | sample SiratroredBW_FD_187528 | JGI IMG/M metagenome (GOLD analysis project Ga0209700, IMG submission 187528) | Root nodule microbial communities of legume samples collected from California, USA - Siratro red BW (SPAdes) (version 2) | ecosystem: Host-associated > Plants > Roots > Nodule | place: USA... | reverse complement strand
TATATATATATATATATATATATATATCTTCTGTATATCTAATATGTTAGTGAAATAATTTTTCAAAAATTTGTTTATGAATTTATTCCAAGTGATAACTTCATCTTTCTCCTCCACTATTTCTCTCAATCCCAATAATCAAAATTCAACTTCCTTAATTGATAGATGATAAACGTTGACTTCGTGTTTTCAAGGTATAATGTATCATTTTCATATTTCTGGTAGACTGGTTAGCTCTATCAAGTATCATTTTACTATTAAATTTGGAAGGATTATGTCTTATGGAAGCATGCTAACGTAAACAAATCTTCTCGCAATAATAAGTCTTTTTATTTAACACTTTAAACAACCAACTGAAACAACCAACGTCATTTATTAAGATTAATAAATGAAATATTAGTATTTATACACATTCATAATTATTTTTAATAATACAGAACTATACAATGTGATTGTAACTAAAATAATTGTGTTGAGTCCAAATCAATCGGCAAATTTCTCAAATTGGTTCTGAAATGGTGCATTTTTTTATTTATTTTTGGATATGGGTAAATCGTGTATAGGTGTATAGAGACACAATATCATTGTAAAGAAATCTGACCCTATTCCATGATTTAATATAAGATTAAATGAAATCTTGAAAAGAGGACACAATCTCACTTTACTTGATGAAATTGTGCATCTAATATTTCAATGAGGTAATTAATATAGTGAGAATACTGTATGATTTTAATAGGATTAATATTCTCCACCTATTCCTCTTCTGTTTTTATTTGGCACGTGTGATGTATTGGTAATGTGCAACTAAAATAAATGCACAGTTACAAAAGTGGTTTTAATTATTGATAAAAATAATTGAAATTAAATTGAAACAAATGTGAAGTTAATTTGAAATTAAACAATAATATGGTTGAGAGGATTATTGTTTAAATTAAAGTAAAAAATGATATTAGTATGAGATTTATATATTGAACTAAATTAAAAGTAAGTTTGATTTTGAAAAAAAAAATTAAATTAATATTTAGTAATAAAATATATTTAGCAAAATTAAGTTTAAGTTTGATATTTGAATTTAGTTACTAATATAAAAAAATTAAAATAAAATTAAGATTTAGCATTAAATTTAGAATGAAAAATTTGAAAATATTATATAATTTTTTAAATAAATTTATTGTTAGTTTTTAAATTATATTTATTACTAACTAAATATATTTCATATATTAATAACTAAATTCATAGCATGTAACTTTTTTTGTCAGTAACCACTATTCTATTCAAATTAAATTAAATTAAATTTTTTGCATTTATTTTAGTTACACATTAGCAATAGATCACATGGTGTCAAACAAAACAGAAGAGGAATGGGTAGAGAATATTAACCCTACTAAAAAAAATGTACAGTATCTCAGTATATTAATTAACTTATTAATTGAAATATTAGATGCACAATTTCATCTAGTAAATTAAGATTGTGTCATCTTTTTACTTTTTCATTTAATTTTATATTAAATGGTGGAATAAGACAACGATCTCTTTACAATAATATCGTGTATCTTATGCAGGATTTACCCATATCTAGAAATAAATAAAAAAAATGCATTATTTCAGGAATTTAAAAAAAAATTATTTCCTCCATTGAGAAAATTTAATTATCAAAATATCTTAATTGCTAACCGTGCATATAAAAGTATAGAAAAAGAAAATAGAAAAAATAGAAGAAAAAAAGAAAGGAAGAAAAAATGCACAGGCCTTTCGTATATGTTCTCAACGTCATTGGCATTTAGAAATAGAATAAGTTAAAGAAAATGTCAGCTATATGTGCACAATTTGCACATAAAGCAGGTAGGGTTAAAGGAAATTTTGAATTGTGTATGGGAGTACAAATGAAGAAGGAATATAATCATATTAAATATATTATCATGTGGTAACAAGAATTCAGAACTCAACCAAATTACAATAAAAATATCGTTTTTGGATTTTCATTTCTCTGTTTCCTAATCATTTTTTAGATTGTTTTAACAATTTAAAAAAGTTTGATTGGTTGTATGATTATCATATAACTATATTCTTTTTAATACGTAGATGAGGGTATAATGTTAAGTCTGTATTGACAGAAAAAGTTATATTTGAAAAAAAAAATCAATCTTACTATCTTACATAAGGGAAAATGGTTAATTTTATCCTTAAATACACGAGACATTGTTAATTTAATACTTAAGAAGATACCATATTTATTTAAATCCTTAAATATATAAAAAGTCCTATCATATTATAATATGATTTTAAGAATCAATCTGAAAAAAAAAACGATAACTATATTTGTCATTAGCTTAATTAGAAACCATTTGAGTTTTTTTACAAATTTATAAACTAAATTATAACTTTTCTTTCTTCAAGAACAAGATTGGGAGCACCTCACACAAAGATCAAATCTGGTTATCCACCCTTTAAAGTGTAAGTTTTAACCAACACTTCACAAGAAACATAATATAATTTTGTTGATTTTAAAGTTTAATAGTTTTTTTTTTCTTGAGTTTGATACTTTTTCAACATATTGTTAGGTTCCAAAAGTGCCTCCCTTAAATATCGTACATCGTCATTCTTAAATTCATGTTTGTTTGGTTAATGTCTTCGTCATGCATGTCACTAACTAAATACCACTAATCTTATCTCAAGTCTTTACAAAAGTTCTGCATCTCCTATTCTAAAAATACTTTATGAATACAAAACTTACACGCAATTTCTTAAATATTCATTGGACAGTTTTCAAATAAGATCTAAAATTTCATTTAGTATATATTAATATTTAACAAATATTGTATTCTTAAAATTAACGTAAACAATAACAATTATAGCTGTTTTATTGCGTTTATATCTACTTTTTATCATTTTTATATCCCTATATATAATGTAATTGAAAAAATAATTAATATCGTTTTAAACTTTGAAATAGTAGAGAAATAGAAAGAAAATGTTCAAAAATTTCTGTTTAAATAGGAACAGGGAATACTTAGGACATGGATTCATGGCTAAATAAATATTTATGGCATAAATGATAACAATTTGTTTTTTTAGATTATATAATATTAATATTATTATTAGTTTATTAGTTTATTACATTACACCGCAAAGTACCGTTGGTAGTTGGATCTCTCTGGTTTTAGAGAGAGAGATTCAGAAGAAGAGAAAGCGTGTGGTGATGTGATTGTGGAAGAGAGGAGCATTGCCAATTGTCCCTTCTGAAGAGATAGTTTCATTTTCATAACAAATGAAGTGAATGAACATGTCAGCTCTAATATGAATAATGAACTGTGTTTCTCTTCCAATCTATTCCCCTTGATTGAAATCCTTTGATTCCATTGCTTCTTCTCAACACGCCCCTTTTGATTTTCTACCTTCTGTTGCAAGGCTTGTGATCTCTTTTCTTTTCTATGGACCCAAAAGAATTATGCTCCACAAATTTGATTGATGGTGAGTGTTTTCTTTTTATTGCTCTTATTCACATGCACACACAGTGTGTGTTTATGCATGGTTTTCTATGCTTTTTTATGTGGGGTGTTTTACTTTTGCTCACATTTTATGTATCTTCGTTACCAAGGAAAGGTTTAACTGTTTTCAGACTTTGTAGGAAGTTGGTTTCCCTTTAGTTTACCAATTCACTTTGGTTATGGGACTTGATTTAGGGATCAAACACTCCTAAGGGGTGACTTTTGAGCTACATCTCTTAGCTGTTCGATTTAATGTTTATTAAAATTTGAGGTTTTACCTTTTTCTTGATGAGGATCTTGTCATTAATGCATGCCAATACAAACAGTAATATTGTGTATGAATAGCAGTATTTCTGAATGCTGAATTGTTCTGTCAGTGTTTGCAAACCTCTACCTAGAGTGCCTTTTGAATAATAAAGATTTATACATTGTAGATGTTTGCCAGAAAATAGTTTTTTGCTATTATTAAGTGTCACAGGTAGTGTGGCTGTCAAATTATGTTATTTTGTGGTCCACTGTTATGTCCAGGTGCTATTTCTTCTCTCCTTCCTTCAATTTTAGGGAAAATATAATAACATGGCAGAGCACATACTAAGTTCATGGGTCCCATTCTGTTTCACATGATATAGTTGTATTTGTTTCAGTTGGTCTATTTCAATTTCAAACTTCCATTTTGAAAGGAAAAATGATAAATAATTTATTTGAAGGATCATTTCATCTACAAGTGAAATTTTGTGTGCTGAAACATTGAGTTGGTTTGAAGTTCACTTTCACTTTTCGTTTACCTTTTTTTAAATTGTTTTAGTTTTAGCTTGAATCAGAGGCAGATAAAGTTGGACTGATCCCTGTTTGAATCTTTATATACCGAATTAACAATTTTATCAATTCAATATCAATGATTACATGTTTATTTTGTTGTCTAATTTCGGAGACCATAAATTGCTGAGAAAACAGAATATCGCTTAGTTCTATTTAAAATGAACAAAAATGGGAAAGACCGAATTGGGTGGCAATTTATGTCAGTTCTTGTCAGAGGAATGACCATAAACTTTTAACCTCGCCAAGCCACATAGTACTGTTTTTGAAGTTAGTAGTGTCAAGTCAATGGATATTCTCATAAAACTTTATTCTTGTAAAAAAAAATTAACTGTCTCTTTTCAAGTTTTTGACTGCACATTATTTGCGAAATCCCCTCCTATTCATGTATTAATTATTTGGAAATGATCACTCTTGGAACATGTACTTAAATTAAGAAGAGAAAATAGAGAACAATAAATTTTTTCCTTTAACCAAAGTAACCTATTCCTTTGGATGAGGTAAAATGGGAAATGTATGGTTCTGTAGTGATCTGACCCTATTTGAAAGCATTGTAAAACAAGGATCTACATTCTTTAACGGAAAGCAAATGAAACTGTTCACATGGCTTGTGTAAGAAATTTTACGGTAGTGTATTTTTGTGAATCTTTCAAGTAGATCAATTATGGTACAAAATACTATTTTTTATTGGTGGTTCATCATCTATGTTATCTTACTTGTTCTCTCATCCGTTTGAAACGTAAGCGTGTGTGGTTTATTTAGGGTATGCTCTTTACATAAACAACTTTTTTTCCTTGTGATTTTGGTTCAGACACTGTTGCTGCAGACATCAAGAGGCCATGCAATTCTCGTCCAACAGTTATTGTCATTGGTGCTGGAATATCAGGAATTGCTGCTGCACGAAGTCTCTATGATGCATCTTTTAAGGTGCTATATCATTATTGTCAGATTCATCTTTATTTACGTATTCTTTCTATTTTCTTTAATTTTCTATTGCTTTTTTCTTTCTCTTATTCTCATCATTTGGTTAGGTGATTGTACTGGAGTCAAGGGATAGGGTAGGTGGCAGGATATATACTGATTACTCATTTGGCTGTCCTGTAGATATGGGAGCCTCATGGTACGTTCTATTCGAACTACAATTTTTTTTTTCTTTGTTGCTAACACATTGTTTTAGAATTGGAAGATCATCTGAACTTGTGAACCTTGCTCACCATCTTCTAACATGCCATTGATTAATTTGGTGTGCTCATTTTAGGCTCTTAGCCTTACTGCACCACCAACTTCCTAGATATGCTGAGATTGAAAAATGTCCTCTTATTGCCAATTTTCAACCCTTCTTTTATATGGTTGGTCCTCAGAAAAAATATCCATCCTCAATGAAACAATGTGTGCAGAGTTTGCTAAAAGTGTGAACTGCAACTTAGCGGATTTTTTCCCAGTAATTCCATTACATTGCCTAAAACATTTAAAGCTTCTAAGGACCAATGTTGATCTGAAATTTCCAATTTAGGAATAATAGTAATAATAAGCCTTTCTCATAGAATAAAGCTATTCTAGTGTATTTGTTGTGACTCCAGCAGCAGTTGTACTAAAATGACAAGTCCCCTGTACTCTCCTTCTAGTAGTATAACAGCAATGATAACCTTATTTATTATTTTTTTAGTTTATATGATTTTTCTTTTAATTTTGTCCATCTAGTGCTAATACTTTTTGTATTCTAGTCATTTCTAAATTATAATGGTTACTCAGATAGTGGCTTTTCCCTCGTCTTTTAATTTTCTTCACACTCACGAGGCTTAAAATTCAGTACCTTATGAGAAATGTAATAAGGCCTATCCAGTTGTTTGCACTCTTCAAATCACCACACTGTATTTTTTAAATGTGAAGCAACGAAATGAGTCAGAATTCAATAACTTTGTTTTTATTTTATTGACTATTTACCAGGCTACATGGTGTTTGTAATGAGAATCCCTTGGCACCATTGATACGTGGTTTAGGGCTCACATTATATCGTACCAGTCGTGATAACTCTGTCTTATATGATCATGACTTGGAAAGGTAATAATTCAGATTTCATCTCCTTGTTTCTGCAAGATTGATGTATTGCATGAGCCTTAACCTTTTATAATGCGTAGACAGTTCTACAATCTGTCTCTCATGGAACTGAAGCATTCACATGATTTTCTAAAAAGTGTAGAACATCTGAAACTTTTGCAATTGTACTACTTTGCTTCCTAGTAATGCCATTTCATCTTTATAGCTGTATGCTATTTAACATTGATGGTCATCAAGTCCCTCAACAAATGGTAATGGAAGTTGGAGACACTTTCAAGAGAATTCTAGCAGAGGTAAGATCTTTGCTGCATATGGCTTGTGTTTCTTCTTAATCATAAATGACACTGTGATTATCTTGAACTGTAATCTATTGGCTTTCTTGTGATATTTCTAGACAGTGAAAGTGAGGGATGATCATCCTGATGACATGCCTATTCTCCAAGCAATTTCAATTGTGTTAAATAGACATCCAGAACTAAGGTAAGAGATTGATAAGGGCATATATTGTATATAAGCACTGAGGCTTGAAGTTTCAATCTATCAGTGTAACATGACAGTTTTCTGCAGGCAACAAGGACTAGCTCACGAAGTGCTGCAATGGTATATATGCAGAATGGAAGCATGGTTTGCGACTGATGCAGATATGATATCACTGAAAACCTGGGATCAGGAAAGTGTTATTATATTAGTTGAAGATACAAGATTCTCTTTGCCTTGAACTTCTACATGTGTCCTTTTTTAGTTCATTTATACTTGAGTCTGATTTCATTATGAAATCTCGTTATATCACTAGGTCCCTGGTTAGATAGTTGTTTATATAACTGATGAATTCTGGTTTGTTGAAACTTTTATAATCAGCAGAAAGCTTTGAGTTACCAACTTCTATGAAACATACACAGTATTCTTTTCTACTCAAGATTATATTTCTGAACTTCATTAAAATTCTAGAAGAAAGTACGAAAACAACCAAAGCCTTAAGTTAAAAAGGTTATGCTCTCATTGTTAGTTATAGTTTTTTATCTAATAGAAAAGACCTGATCCAACAAAATTGTCACGTTATCTTATAGGTCATCTAAGTCAAACACTTAATCCTATATAATTTGAGGAAACTAAAAATAACCATATGAAGTCAATTCACTTTCTTTCGTGTTTTGAATCTTTAAGACTTTCAGAGTCTTTTTTTTTTTAAGTTAAAAGACCATGCTTATGGAAGTACAAGATAGACATATTGTATGAATTTGAGTTTGAAATAGACTTGTTCACCAAGTAATCAAAGCAAATTTGAAATTTAATGCACTTAATCAAATTAATTTCAGTTAAATTGATTGTTATATTGGGTGGGCGGGTCTGGGCCAAGATTTTCAATGTTCGAACAAGCTTGGTGAATTTCACAAGACTGATAAATTATACGGATTTCCGTTATGATATTAAGTATTGCCTGCACTGGTAACTTTGTACTAATTTGGGTACTAATATGAAAAATATCTATCTGTTTTTCTATTTTCTTCTATAGAAGTCTTTTCTGAGCAAGCTATATTTCCGCATCACACTTACGTGCTACCCCTTGATTCATCAAGTTATTCCGTTTGTTGAAGTGATAAAATTTAAATCAGGCTTCCGTCTGTATGTAGAAGATGAACTTGGCATTGTTTAGTATTCAAGTGAATGCTAGTATTGCTCTTGTTCTTGGTTTTCGTACAGGAGCATGTCCTCACTGGTGGCCATGGACTCGTGGTGCAAGGATATGATCCTCTTGTAAAAGCTCTTGCAGCTGATCTCGATATACGCTTAAACCACAGGTTTGCCTGTATAATTTATTGCACCACAGAGCTATATAATTTGATACATAATCGTTTTCATGATTAGTGTCACAACATGCAAAGAAGAAAAGAGAAAATAAAATTTATGTGGGTGATAGGGTGCAAAGTTTTGACCCTTCTGTGAAACCTCATATGTAGGGTGACCAAAATATCTAATGTCTACAACATGGTAATGGTCACAGTTGAGGATGGCAGAAACTTTGTTGCTGACGCTGTTATTCTAACTGTTCCTATTGGAATCCTTAAGGCCAATTCAATTGAATTTACACCAAAATTGCCTGAATGGAAGATTGCAGCAATTAAAGATATTGGTGTGGGAAATGAAAATAAAGTTGCCCTTAGATTTGATAGAGTATTTTGGCCTAATGTAGAAGTTCTAGGCATGGTTGCACCCACCTCGTATGCCTGTGGTTATTTTCTCAATCTCCACAAAGCAACAGGTCATCCTATTCTTGTGTATATGGCAGCTGGAAGGTTTGCTTATGACCTTGAAAAGCTATCTGATGAATCAGCTGCAAATTTTGTAATGCAACAGCTCAAGAACATGTTTCCTCATGCTTCTAGGCCTGTAAGTTCATGTGTTTCATTATTCTCTACATCCACTTTCATAAGCCTGGATTTTGAGTTTTGATGGACTATTGCAGGTTCAATATCTTGTGTCACATTGGGGAACAGATCCGAACTCTCTTGGCTGTTATGCATTTGATTTAGTTGGGAAGCCAGATGATGTGTATGAGAGGCTTCGTGCACCATTGGGAAATGTATTCTTTGGTGGAGAAGCTGTCAGCATGGATGACCACCAGGGATCTGTGCATGGAGCTTACTCTGCTGGGGTCATGGCTGCTGAAAATTGTCTGAGACATCTTCTGCAGAAACAAGGCCACATAGAAAATCCCCCTCTGGTTCCTGCTGTTAGGCATGAGATGTTTGAAACTACTATACCTCTTCAAATCTCTAGGATGTGATTTGTGTGCCTTCCTGTTCTTGAAAATGAGAACAGTGCTCAAAAGAATGAGTTGTTGATTAGAGTAAGTGCACATTTAGTTCAACTTAAACCATAGTCAGTAAAATATTAGGCAAGCATCAAAAACCATATCCTCCAAGAACTTCATTATCAAAGCTAACTTTTATTCATTGAGAAATTCATTTCTTTTTCTCTTTTCTCTCTTAAAAGTAGCTATAAAGGAATGTATCCTAACCTGAAAATGTCTAGCTCTCTATACTACAAATTCTCTCTTGGTTCGATTTAACTTTATTAAAATATTGGCCACAACATTTACAATCAATAAAAATTTTGATCAGTCTCCTTTTATTGCATTCCAAAATAAATATCCCATCCAAAATGAAAGCGAGTGCAGCAAGATTTTTATAAGGTGCAAAAATGTCAACAAAAATTAAATATTCTATAACCATTACCTTAAGAATTATAAAGTAGATTAATTATTTCTATAAATTAATATTCTATAGTATACAAAAAGAGTGTTGTTCATGAATGTCCTAAAATAGTTGTTAAGAAGTAACAGAGATTGAGTTTGTACGTGAACTTTGAGCAATTTGATTAGGCTATAAATTTATTCCATTCTCATTCTTGTAAAAGAAAATATTAATTAAAATATTTAGTGATTAAAAACAATAAGAAACGATAGACTAGATGTGCCCATAATACTTATGATACACGTTAAAATACAATTTGTCATCTATTCAAATGTTAGAAAAGCCTAATGACCTCTTTACACGTCTTTCAATATTTTTCTTATACATTTGCATCCTCCAGCCTATCAGAGAATTGAACATTTATAACTTTATTAATTCTGGAAAATATTTTCTATAAGATAAAAAATGATTTAAGGAAAATATTTTTGGCAAGTCACTTTTTATCTTACCAAAAACGTTTTATGGAATTATAATACTTTTTTATGAAAAATATTTTTCGTAAGCAACTTTACTTTTTATAGAAAATATTTTCCGTAAATACTCATCCACATCTTCTTTTTTGAAAAATATTTTTCAAAATACATAAATTTTCTAAACAAACGTATTTTGTAAGACATTTTACTCACTCCATAACTCATTACGAATTTTTTTTTTTTAAATCCATTTTCGTGAAACAAAATACGAACTCTACACCCCTACACCAAGTTAATATGCCACTTACCTCCTATTTATTGTTGGAGAAGTTTTTCTTATAGCACTCACTACCACGCTCATTAAAAAACGTCCAGACCACTCACCAGTCACCCACTACACGACTCTCCTTTAAATATTCCAGCAAAGATGTTTCTGGTGTTATCAATTTCTGATGAGGTGTAGGAAATAAATGTGGGGGTGTAAGAAGTAATTGCCTCTTACTTTTCTTTAACATATGTCCAAGTCCAATCTTTAGAGGCCCTTGATTGGGTTTTTTTTACTGACAGTTGCTTCCTGCACTACTTCATGTACCCATCATAAATAAAAAAAGATAAAAGTGCTAAGAAAACCCTTTCCAAAATGCAAACATATACTTTCGGAAAATTCTTTTCAGAATGTAAATAAATACTTTCAAAGTGTTCTTTCCGAATATAATTGTCACTCCTCTTGAAAACCCTTTTCAAAATATAATTTTTACTTCTGAAAAGCTCTTTTTAAAATATATTTCTTGACTTCCAAGAAGTCCTTTCTGGAAGACTCCCTACACCCTCAAATGACTTACAAGATATTGGAAGTCTCTTCCAGAAGCCTATATAATACAACTTAACGCAAAAAGAAAAAATCCAAACTTACTCACACTCTTCTTCTTATTTCTAAAACAACTCAAACTTATCTATAACAAATTGTGTTGTCAGAAAAAAATACTACCACCTACTCCTGCCGTTTCACCGGAGCCGCCACCACCAACAAGTAAACCACACTCTTTTCATATAAAACTGTCAAAGACACAATTGAAATTTTAAAAATTTAATGGGATATACCAGAAGCGATGGGGTGCAGGAAGCAATTTTCTTTTTTACCCAGACGCGAGGCCGAAAGTTCCATAAATACAAAAAAAATAATAACAGGAACAAAAGATAGCAAATAATCAGGCATTTTTTGCGTTTGGCTGGAGACAAGACAAGAGCCAGAAGTGCGTCAGACAGCGAGCCACACAATAAACAGTACGATGAGGATCTTCGGCAAACACGTTTTCCCAAGCCAGATTATACTTTTTGCTTCTGGGTATGCATACGTTCTACTTCAGTTCAATTTTCTAACGAATTTCAGTTCTAATGGTTAGCAATTCCGTTAAATTGTTCGTTATAAACGCGCTTAAACGTGAAACCTTAACATAACAGGCTTCTGTTCTTTGCATCAACAACGTACGATGTCCATAGATCCATCAAGAACAACCAAACACCCCCTTCCCCAGAGCAAGTCAAAGCCCTTCAAGACTACATCGAATCTGCGCGTCGCTCCCGTTAATTCAACGGCCTATATTCTGCCACGTCATTTTATCAACACTATCGTATGCATCATGTTTAGTTTCACGTTTGAGATTTGATTTTCACGTTAGCTTAGGAGTAATCACTTTTAGTTTCACAATTTTCAGCGAAAATTCGTGTTACTTTTCCTTCAATGGACTTCTAAACACTCTAAATTCTTACTATGATCATTCCAGTGGAATAAAATAATCTGATTATTGAATAATCTCAAAACAGTTGGAGTCCTGCTTTTGGCTGTGACAAGGTGAAAACGCGTTAGTGACGAAAAATAGTAAAACTTATCCTTTTCTGATCCATCTTATTTGTAGCATTGCATTGAACAAAAAGGAATTAAAGAAAATTGATTATGTAATTTTTAGCCATGTTTAGTAGAAGTTATATCATGGTTTGGTTAACTTTTTTTTTATATAATTAAATTTTTTCTGCAACAATGTGTGAATGTAAGGTTCTATCTCATCCAAAATTCTTCGTCAAAGTGTATCTTCACAAGAAATTATCAATTTTTCTTTAGTAAAATAACTTACAGCATAACATTAACCGTGACTTTAAAAGTTAGGGTAAAAAATTGAAGTGTTTTTATAATACAATTAACATAATTAAAAAAAAAGTATACAACTTATTTTTTATACATAAAGTTGAAAGTGTTCACATTTTACTTTTTATGTTATTGCAATTTTTTATTTTAATAATAGTTGTATAGCAAAATAAAATCACAGTCATTATTTTTATTATCATGAAAAGAATGTTCACCTCCTATGTTTCTGGTAATTGTTATAATGGTAGTTTCTTACAGCTATTGGATCGGTTGCCTAAAGATATTTTAAAACCTTTCTTTTTCATGTATCTTATTTTGCTGGGTTGTTATACTCAAATCATATTCATTTTAAATAATCAAACTAAATTATTTTTCATTTAAAATATAAGTGAATTTTTTCATGAAAATTATTATTTAATCGAACACTGCAAAGTATGGTTGTTGTTGTTGTAATGGAAATGTCAATCTGAAAAGACTTTCCATAGCCAAAAAAAAGTAATTAAAATTTATACATTTTCAAATTATAATAGTAACAATAAATTGAGAAAACGTGGGTCAGTTCAAATAATTCATAGCTAGCATCAAAGTGAACTATACAAAAAAAAAAAAAAAAAAAAAAAAAAAAAAAAAAGTATATTAATCCAAACTTCTTTATCACAAAAAGGGGAACATGAATATCAAAATCCAATATTAACTAAAATTAAGCCTTATTTGACAATATACAAATTGTGCTTTTCCATTTTCTGTGGCTATCCTAATCCATTTTTTCCACATAATATTATATGGCATTGGATTTAGGTCTTCATTACAGGCGATAATACTTTCGATGGAGGAACCATAGATCTAGCAAAAGCAACTGGCAAGGAAAGAAACTTCTTGGTCTTGCTCACATAAGCCCTCCTGGTGAAATTGTTGTAATCATTAGCTTCAATCTCGTCCAAAATCTGCCGATACAACAGCAAGGATGCCCATACCTACAATCCCACAGAACCCTTTTGTGTTCACATGTCAAAGTAGTTAAATAATGCATGAAAGGTTGACCTTTTTTCCATTTTGGTTTTAGAATTGCCATAATCTTTCTAGGAGTGTGTGTATTCTCACTAGGGTAGCCCTAAAAAGTTTTAGTCCACATCCATCTTTACACTGTTATTATATTGGCAAAATGTAGTTACAATGACGTCAATCCATTAGAACATGCTACAAACTCGTATGCAGACACCTAAGAGCATAACCAATAATAAATATATTTCTTTTTTGACACTGACTGCAAAGCTTTATCTCTGGGATTAAAGTTCAGATTTTTAAATTAGTGTGTGTGTGACTATCTTTGTCAAACAAATATTTTGACCAAGAAAATGATTCTAAAGAGGTTTTGCTTGCGTGTCCACTTTAAAACTTGAATAAACCAACAATTTGAACTTTCAAGTATTACCATGTCTCTTAAGTAGTCCCTAAATAATAAAACTACAGAAATGATTCCCTAAGTATGGAATATCCATCAGTTTGATTCCTCCTGTGCAAACATATTTTACTGTCCTCCAATGACCATTTTGAAGGGTTTTTCAAAATTTTGCAGAATATGTATCATGATTTCTAATACTTGAATTACTTTAGGGACAACTTAGGAGAGAGGAAAATAAATCGATGGTTTATTCTTAAATTTTCAAACACAGAAAAGGTTTTATAAAATGATAAATGTTTGGAATTTCTCACCGGCCATCTGCTAGCTTCATTAAGCTCGGTCACTCCCTTTTCTGCCTCATCAAAAAACATTCTAGCCCTTTTAATTTGGCTCTTCATGAAGTTCCTCCACTTGTCTGTCACCTTACCAGCAAATATGTCATCATCCGAAAGCCCTGCTTGAGCCAACTCATCTTGAGGTAGATACACTCTTCCTCTGCTGGCACTGTTTAAAATATAACCAAATTAAGATGCAGGTTCATTCTTGAAATCAGTATCAGAATAAACTAACATGGTACCCTTGAAGCATATTTTGGTATTAGTTCCACTATAATTTTTCATTTTCAGCCACCTATTTTTCTTTTCTTTAGCTCATCCAGTTAGACATCACAGTCAGTAAATCTTTACAAATCACACAAGCATGAATGGCTTACTGGTGTGTATGTCAACAATAAAAGAAACTCCTATACAAGTTTTGACAAGTCCAGAACAAGGAGTAACAGAGACTTGCTGAGCTTGAACATTACTGTTAAATACTGCATCTAGTATACATCTCAAGCTTTTATTTTTTTGAGACAATAAAGTCCAGCTGTCCTGTGTCTCAATAAGGTAATATGCATCTCATAATCATCAAAAATCAATTTAAACGTTGACATGTAATGGTCTAATGGACAATACCACAGTGGTTACAGTGAGAGAAGTAAACTTCACAATCTTGATTCAACAAGTATTTTCTTTCTAAATACTTAAATAAACATTAATATTTACGAACTTACTCCTCTCCAACATCTCTGAGTATGTTGGTTAACTGATTTGCAATTCCCAGGGCCAAGGCAGCATTGTAAACACTCTCAGTTGTGGCTTGTGAATATGGAGAAATGCCCATGATTGGAACACTCATTATACCGACTGTCCCAGCAACATAGTAACAGTACAGATATAGTTCATCAAAGTTTTTGTATCTCGACTTCTTAAGATCCGTTCTCATTCCTTCAATCATATCTTTAAATGGCTGCATGGACATGAATAAAAGAGTTGAAGAATATGTCCTCTAAAAATGTAGATCAATATATTAAACTCAAGTATATTATATGTAATGAAGTCTGATTGAAGGTTTCACAAAAGTCACATGAAAATACCTTGGTGGTTTACAAGATATTTATAGTAAAGACAAGCAGTGATATTCTCAGAAAAATTTAAACAGCATTTCAAAATGTGCAACCGCTATATAAGTTTTTTCTCCAAGGGTTGAGATTGAAAGGTAATATAGAATTGAAATTAAGAATCAAACAGATTAGTATCATGAGCAGTTAAGAACTCTGATTTGGACAAAACAGCAAGAAAATTTAGGACACAGTGCATATTTGCCATTTGTTCCGCATAAAAGCGTTCATTGGAAGGTAAAACGTAGTGAACTAATGAAAGATTTCAGAGCAAGCAGAGGCCAATCTCATCAAAGACTAAATAAATGAAGGAAAACTGTGATGTGATAATATCATAAAGGTAAAGTATGTAAAAATAATATAAAAGAAAATAATCACCCCCAAATCTCCAATTGTTTTAAAATACACACACAATTCATATTACATCACATATGTCTGTGTATAAATAGCAATGACTTTCCAGCCAATATCTTAAATGATTAAGGAAATGGATCCATACCTGGATATCAACAGGAAATCTGGCAACAGTATCAGATAAAGCAGCATCAAAAATATCAAATGGACGACCTTGGAAAAGTTCTTCCAGTCTTGATTCCCACCTATCCAAAGCAGTTGGCGTAATTTGTGGAGCATTAGGGCCATCAACAAGTTCATCTGTTCTCCTGCACCACACTGAAAAACAGGTATCAATACAAGGCAATTGAGCAATTAGGTCTCAAGGTCTTGCATGATCATCTGACAAAAAGATATGTAATACATTACAAGATAAAGCACAAGCAGATTTTCTTCACTAATGAATCCATAAGAGCTACCACAGTTTACCCATATCCTTCCAATTTTGGTTATCAAAATGAATATCAGAGATTTTGACAGCTGGAAATGTCTAACAATTTAAGCATTCTGTCAGAGATTAGAGTAAGACCACAGCGCTTTTGCAATTTTATCATCTGAATGTGAAAGTTTCATTATTGATTGCTAACTTTAAAGGTTTGTCAATTTATATCGTACACAAGAGGATTAAGTTCTGATTTACATATTTGGTCAGATACATTTTCATGCAATGATTTAGTTTCACTAAGGAATGGACATTACCACAGGTTTCTTTGATTTAGAAGGAACAAAGACAGATTTTTCAATTTTTGAGGACTCATTCAAACATTTACTTTTTAAAATAAGATTAAATGTTAATTGAAAATCCAGATTTTCAAGCCTGAAGATCCCTACAGCGAAACAAGTCTGCTAGTTCTTGTTTTAAACATAAACTACCCCGAAAGTTCAAAATAGACTTCATCAAGTATAATAATTAGTCAACATGCTTTCCGTAGACCAAAACTTTATTTCTTACGCTTTTAACTTCTATGTTAGAAACTACAATTAGATATGGAGTTTGGACCCTAATTGAGTAACAATAAACCATCTTAGTGCATTCTAAAACCAACAAATTCTGTCGTTACAATATCTCTCAATTCGACAACCGTCTGTGAAAAGTCTTCTTAAAGTACCTGCTTGAGGTGATTCCCAACTACTTTAAGAGTTTTAAGGTAGATTCCTTTTGCAAAACAGCTAATGCTAATCCAAATAAAAGACAACATCTACGAATATAAAACAGTAAAAAGAAAATAGTCTAGAGAGAGAAAGATCCTAACCAAAAGAGCATGATCACTCACCATATATTGCCCAGATAGCTCTTTGCCTTTCGGGAGTCATTAGGAGAGTTCCTGCAAGACAAAATCCCATGTAAATTGGATTCAAACCATGCCACAAACCCAAATGTAATCTGAAGTTGACATCCTCACATGAAGGAAGGATAAGAGAAAGCTAACCCAGGTAAAATGTTTTAGCATATTCTGCACAAATTTCTCCACAACGGTCATATGCTTCACTCAACAAGCTCAAATTCCCAGGCAGAGCAATATCTGGTCTTGCATCAATTTCTCCCTTAGTGCCGAACTTCCTCTTAACCAAAGATGCCTGCCTCAACACCACATCATACACCTTCTGCTCTGATGAAACAGCCACTTCTCCTGCTGCTGGGTTTGCTAGCACATTCGCCACCAGAGGGAAGTTGCTAGAACGTTCTAAGCCAGACCGTCCAACATATGCATACTTCATATCTGTACCCAAAGAGTAAAATCTCCATCTCTTCTCCCTATCCTTCGGTCTAATCGACCCATAATCTCGAGACAAAACCTTAGAAGAATCTAAGAACTTCACATGTTGGATAGAATCAAATAGCCCGGTGGAACGCGAAACCTCAAAACCAGGGCAGGAAGCAACCCATACTAATGTCACAGACATGACTAAACTTCTGTGTTCTTGAAACTTGCAAGTGGAGCTTATTCTTTCTCCTTGACTTCCTATTTCTCAAATAGTAATCCTTCAGAGAACCACAAAATTAAAGACACCGGCAAATCACAAAAAATCAATTGCCTTTATTCCCAAGCAAGTCTCAGAAACCAGTTCCAGCAACATCGAAACTTGTTCTACCAAAGATATCTGTGACGGAACAAAAAACAAGCATCTTATTCAGTACCAAAGTGACATCAACCTAAAACAGGACAAAAACAAAACAAAACAAAACAAACCCTTTTGATCATATACAACAAGATTACAAAAACACAACTAATGAAGATCCAAATCCAAACAACAACCCTACCCCCACGGAAGAAAAAAATGAACTGCAACTGTCAGCAGAGAAAATACTAGCCAACAAACAGTATTTGCTACAACTTTTCATCCATCCATTCATTAATTCCAGCACCAAAACAGCACTATATTATGAAGTTGGTGAAACATACTACTATCTATCTACGTACTATATTCCATAACTGCACGAAAATCCAACCTTTTAGAGAAAGAGCACGAATGAAAAGAAGAAAAAAAAAAAAAAATGCAGACACAAACACCTGTGTTGGGTGGTGCTGCTGTGACCCACTCAGGAGAGGTTCCCATTACATCATGGGAGGAGCAAAAACTAACAACGGCCACTAAGAGCAATTTTTTTCACTCACCATATGATATGACCACCAAACTCTCTCCACTCTTCCAGAGCCTTAATACTATTTTTTTGCTCCTCTTTTTGTTTCTTCCTTTTTTAAAAAAGAAAAAGGAAAAAAGTGTGCCCCTTTTGTTAAAGCGAAATTCTCTCTCTGCTGTGCAAATCTCTCTTACGGCATTTGAGAATTTCAGACCACTCTCTTGTGTGACACAACAGAACTGCTGGTTCTGAGTTTCACACGCTTTTGGAGTGAGTCTTCTCTGTCTCATTTCAACGTTAGCTACTCACATTTATAGTGGGTCGGGTTTCCCAGCTCCATACCCGCATTTTTCTTTTGGAGTCAACTTTTATTTTTCTTGGTAAATATAAATTTATCATAAAGAAATGTGGGAAAATATTAACTATACAGTTTTCACCTATAGAAAGTTAAAGAAATTAATTGTAATGTGAAGTTTAAAGTAAAATAAGTCAAAAAATAGGGTGCATACAAAAATGGAATAGTATTTTTATATATGATAAAAAAAAGTTATGTTTTCCTAAAAAAAAAATAAGTCATTTCAATTGTTAAAGAAAAACTAAAGTTCTATATTTTATTGAGTATGTCTTTTATCATATAAATAAATTTAATAAATTAATATTAAATATTGTTTTCACTTAATAACTAATTTACTTGTTTTATTCTTTAAAAATTTTAGTTTCTATATCTTCTACTTGAAACAATTATTTGTATTTAATTAATAATAAAATAATGGATGTGAAAATATTAAATTATAGATGAAAAATATTTAGTAAAAAACTTGAAAACTCGTCTTTTGTACTGGTTCATTATTAACTGACAAAATAATTAAATATATATATATATATATATATATATATATATATTAATAAAAATGGGAGAAATTTAAGAATTAGAGTAAACACCTACTTCATCTACACTGTCAATATGAAATTAAATTAAAAGTTAAAATTAAAAGAAAGTAATTACATTTAATAAGTAAATGAATTATTAATCATAAAATTAATATGAAACTATCATCAGACTATTAAAATAAGAAAAAAATTAATGATTTTCATTAATTTGAATTAATTTTCTTATCTTTGCAAGTGCAGTTAGTGCATTCCAGTATATTAAAATAATTTCATTAAATTATTAGATAATAGATTAAAGAAATTGAATTATAATCCTCTGCTTTAAGAGAAACAATTAGGTGGAACAAAATATATTATCACATGGTTCTCTCTTATGTTGGAAAATACAGTTCCCTCCAAAAGTTCATAATACATAGCACTTTGTTCTCTCTCTCTCTCTCTCTCTCTCTCTGGATAAAATTACCATGCCACTTAAAAATGCATTACTAAGACATTTGGTCAATGTTCTTGATATAGTATTAATTATTTATTAAATATAATTTGTTTATTAAATTCAATAATTGTAATGCTAATAAGTGAATATAATTGTAATAAATATAAAACTTTGTTAATTAGTATATATTGAAAAAATATTAAATAAATTTTAATTATCATTGAATGTAATAATTTAATGCTAATAATAAATAAGTATAATATTAATAAATGTTCAAATTTTTAAATAATTCTTCTTATTTTAAGAAATTATTACAAAATTTTATAAATGAAATATACACTAAGTTTTATTATTTTTTTGAATAAAAATATTTTGAAATAGAAAAACTCAGACCTCCCTTGATCTTTCTTTATAATCTATCTATTTGTCTATATATATATATATATATATATATATATATATATATATATATATATATATATATATATATATATATCTTAATCAATTAATTTTATTTATTATTAAATATTTTTTCTATTTTATTGAAAATATCATAAGACATAATAATTATAAGAAAAAGGTAAATAAAATTGGTATACGTTACTTTAATTATAAGGTAAAATAGCACCAAAAAAATTCAAAAAATTTGATTTTATATATTTATGTTTCTATTTAAATTATTTAAAGTAAAAATATTTAGAATATAATAATTCTAGTTAAACTTGTACTTTACTATGTAACTTATTTAAAGTTGTTTTTAGGAAGATTAAACTTATTTATAATAATACTGTATATTTTTTTATTTATACTATACTTTAATTATTTAATTTATGTTTAAAAAATAGGAATGACAATATATATATATATATATATATATATATATATATATATATATATATATATATCAAATATTTTAATAAAAATGGCAATGGTTGTTAGATTAGTATTTTTCACAGAGGTGACCGACACAAATATTTTTACTAAGAAGAGTATAGTATAATGATATTATATTTTAAATTTATCATCTAGTATTAATTTTTTTATTTTGAATGTTTTTTAGAATTAAATTATTAAAGTAATATTGTTGAAATGAAAACATTAACAATGGAAGAATTATATAAATTTAATTTTATAGACTTATATAGTTATTGGAATATCGTTGTTTTTAAATAGATTAATTTTATTTAAATTTATAACTTTTAAAATAAATTGTTTATACTTAAATTTATACTTTATTTTTTGATTTTATTTAAAGTTTTTTTTGAAAATTTTAATTTTTTTAAAACTAATATTATATAATTTAATTTATTTGTATCATACTTTAAAATTATAATTATATGAACAACATAGCAAATAATGAGACAAATTTAATATTTTTACACGAAAAAATATCAAATAGCTACTACCTGCTATTATCCCGACCTATTTTATTTTTAATAAAAAATATAATATACATGAGTTAAAAAATAATTAAAAAGAAGGAAAATATGACCATTTTATTTGTTACTATATACTTTATTTATTATTTTTAATATTTATTATTATTATTGGAGAAGAAAAACACTCCAAAACATCTATTACTTTTAATATAATCCATTATATTACATATTCACCTTGTTGCTTCTTTTATCAAATTTTGCGAACTAAGAAAAAAGAATGAGACATGGGACTAGGGGAATAAATTAATCTTAATTCACAATTTATGTTCTATTGCATTTATTAAAACTTTAAAGTTTTCGACAATTTCGACATATTTTAGTTTCAGTCATCTTTGGGGGAGTTCACATAAAAAAAAATACATTTTTTCAATACATCACACAAATTTACAATATATTTAGTACATATATACTATAACATATAAATACATACTATAACAGATAAATTCACGTATAAAAACATTTCTAATAAAAAATCTTATTAATAAAAACACTATTTTAATCACACGTATGAGTTATTTAAAATTAATTTTTAATTTTAAACAGCTGCGTGAATATATTCTAAAATAATTTTAATATACTCCTCTTCACTCCAATGATTTATTTTCAAGTATAATAATTCTAACAAGCAACTATTTTTCATAAAAAAAAAAAACAAATACTAAAAAAGAAAACTAACTCTTTTAAAATTAATGTGAAAGTAACTTGATTTCTCTCTTGCATATATTTTATGTTAAACAAACTTGTATATTTCTTATATAGTATTACTTGTTACAACCACTAAATGTAACCTATAATTAATTTTCACAGTATTACTAAATACAACATCAATGCATCAGTAACAAATAATAATAGGATTAATTTTTTAATTTTCCTGTATAAATATTTTTACCTTTTTTATATTTTTTTACTCTTACTTTGTCAATTTTTTAATTTTCATATTCTAAAGAATCCACCAAATGAATGATGAAAGATTAAACATGTTTTTATTACACAATTATAACAATTAATAAAAAAATAAATTATTTTTAACTAGTTTTTTATATTTCTAAAATTAATTTTAATTGTGTGATAAAAAATTATATTAATTTTTTAATTGTATTTATTTATTTTGTTATTATACAAAAATATGTGCATGTGGCTGAGTCTTTTTCACTTATGTACACGGAGACAACTTTGGCATTAGACCCGACCCGGATAGAAAAAGTGAATCGGATACGACCCAGGAAAGACGGCAGGTACATAAAGTGCGGAAGAAAAAGTGAAATCCACGTGGACACAATCACCCAATCAGAGAAGGATAACCTTATCGTGTGCCACAAAGCGGTGTTCAAACGGTGATGTGGGGGCTGACACGTGGCGCTCTCCCATTGACTCCACCAAGTGATACACTTATTTCACGGGATTGTGGGATTGGTTTGGTGGTAAGAGCGTGGGTCCTACCGGGTTGCCAATTATAGTTTTTTTTGCTCTTTTTTACCCTTAATGGGCTGCATGGGGCCCAGTGGGCCTTTGTCGGTTTACATTATGACTGCTTCTTCCTGCACCTCCATATCATCTTCCTGCACCTCCATACTCTAGGCAAATTTACCATTTAACCCTTTTTAAAATATTTCATATCCCATTATACCCTCCACCATCCCTT
>Ga0209700_105165_pt1 | contig 22397 bp, 8 predicted proteins | sample SiratroredBW_FD_187528 | JGI IMG/M metagenome (GOLD analysis project Ga0209700, IMG submission 187528) | Root nodule microbial communities of legume samples collected from California, USA - Siratro red BW (SPAdes) (version 2) | ecosystem: Host-associated > Plants > Roots > Nodule | place: USA... | reverse complement strand
AAATTAAAAAAAAAAAAACATCATTGATATTCGTATATGACATCAATTCAATTTTAATTTATTTAAATATTTTAGGTATTGTGAAATTTCTTGCAATATTTATGATTAGTTATAATCATGAATGTAATATTTATCTTCCTTTTATTGTTAAGTTGTTGCTGTAAAATATGATCTTTTATCGTTAAGTTATTGCTATAATATTTCAATAATACTCATGTTACAACATTTTAAGAACTCTTTTTTATTGTCATTATGATACTTTTTTTATTGTCACTACTTACTGTTGCGCAGATAACCACCAGCACAGATGGAGAATTGTAATTACTATAGGTAAAGATTATTATCCTTTTATATCTCCTATTTCATTATTTTATGAGTTACATTCACGTTAAATCTTTAATCCATATGGCAAAGAAATGCAAATTAAACTAGTATTTTTATTATTATTAACCCTATTTCTATTATATATTTATGAGGAGGAATCTACCTTATCTTTTGTTTTTGTTGATGAACCTTAATAGAAATATGAGAGCAAATGATGTCTTTCCACTGATTTTTTAAGCATTGTTTTCGATATTTATTCTTAGAAATTTTTTTTAACAGATTTCTAAATCAAACCAAATCAATATCAAGTAGATTTTTCCCATATTTTGGCTCTTAAAAGACATTTAATGATATAGAACATTTTTTCTCTCATATTTCTAAATTTTGACTAAAGTTTAGATTGAAAATATGGACCAATTATATAATAATTATTTTATCACTTTTCAAAAAGTTGGTGTGCATGAATATTCAACTTAGACCATTAAGAAAAATGAGATTTATCAAGAGTTTTAGTAAAAGTATTAGTTAATTATGTAAGGATAAAGATTTAAGATGGTTAAATATTATTATTAAAAATCTTATCCTCAAACAAAGTGATAATTAATCTCACTATATTGTGTTTATTCATGAAAGATTAGGATTTTAGTTATGAAGGTTTCTCTACCATAACTAAAGATATGCACAGGTTAATCAACCTCACTATATTGTGTTTATTCATGAAAGATTAGGATTTTAGTTATAAAGGTTTCTCTACCATAACCAAAGATATGCCCAGGATAAGAGTGCAAAGACATTATGGCAAAATAAGAAAAATGTAATAAGATTGAAAATTAGGATAGTAGTTATATAAGTTAGACACCAATATAATATATCTTGTAAATTATCTTAAAAGTTCAAATTATTGTTTTTTAAGACATGATGATTGAGTCTATCACTCACCATTCAACTTCTTCAAAGCAATCAAAAGAGAACATGTGCTGGAAATTTAGTTTGCATTTATCATGACCAAGTATAACATAAACTTTCATATAAAAGATCAACATGTTATAAAAGAATATATATGGTTTCTTAATATTCTATATTTCTTAACAGGTGTTGTAAGTGCGATAATTGGAGGATTGGTTTTCATACTTTGTTGTTGTTTTAGACGTAAGTCAATCACATTGGTCAAATCTTGTTTTACCACAAAGAGTGATTCAAATATTGAAGCATTCTTAGCAAATCATGGAGCTATAGCACAGAAAAGGTACAAATTTTTAGAAGTGAAGAAAATGACTAATTCATTTAAAGTTAAACTTGGTCAAGGTAGTTTTGGTACAGTATACCAAGGAAAGCTACACACAGGTAGTCTCGTGGCTGTAAAATTACTGAATGCATCATCCAAAAGAAATGGTGAAGACTTTATCAATGAAGTTGCCAGCATCAGTAGAACATCTCATGTTAATATTGTCACACTTCTTGGATTTTGTTTGGAAGGCCGCAAAAAAGCTCTCATCTATGAGTTTATGGCTAATGGTTCTTTGGACAAGTTTATCTACAACAGAGGGCCAGCAACAATTGCATCTTTGAGTTGGGAGAATTTATATCAAATTTCAATAGGAATAGCTCGAGGGTTGGAGTATTTGCACAGGGGTTGCAACACTAAAATTTTACATTTTGACATAAAACCACATAATATTCTTTTGGATGAGAATTTTTGTCCTAAAATATCAGATTTTGGACTAGCAAAGTTATGTCCCAGGAATGAAAGCATTATTTCTATGTCTGATACAAGAGGGACAATGGGGTATTTAGCTCCGGAAATGATCAATAGACATTTTGGTGGAGTGTCACAAAAGTCTGATGTATATAGTTATGGAATGATGCTGCTAGAGATGGTGGGAGGAAGGAAGAACATTAATCCTGAAGCTAGTCATACAAGCGAGATATACTTTCCACATTTGGTATACAAAAGACTTGAGTTGGATAATAATGTCATACCAGATAAAGTGATAAATGTAGAAGAAAATGAGATTGTAAAGAGAATGACTATAGTGAGCTTATGGTGCATTCAAACACTTCCAAATGATAGACCTACAATGAGTAGAGTAGTAGATATGTTGGAAGGTGACATGAATTCCTTAGCCATGCCTCCAAAACCTTTGCTCTCTTCTCCTACTAGATCAGAATCATAATCATTCCTCCTCAAATTAGAATCATTGTATTTTGGTAAAATCTTTCTAGTTATATTGTGAAGAGTAAATTTACTCAACATATTTATTTAGTGCTTTTTTTTCTGAAAATCAAATGGATCTCATATGTGTACTAAAGTGACACTATAGTGATTGCTGAAGCTAGACCAATTGTACATAATAAGTTAACTTTATTTTAGAAAACTATTATTTTAAAAAGCTAAATTGAAGTGGATAACCAATAAAAAGGCTCAAACACAAAGACAACTTGACAAAAATACAGCTGAAAAGTGATAATACTAAAAGATGGTTCCAAATCTTGAAATAGGATTTATAGGACATAAGGAGAACAAAATTAGGCAACTACTTAGAATTATTTCTTGAACTTCTTTTCTTTTCCTCTAATCAATACCATTTAGCGTCTATTCATTTAGTTATTTCTTTTCATAATTAATAGGGTTTCCCTGACTAAATTTTCAAATATTTGAGACTTAAATTTAAATAATAATATTTAAAGGAAATAAATAGGAATATGAACTATTTAATTTAGAAAAATTGGACTCAGATAAAAAATATAGTTAAATCAATTTTTTATTTTTTAATTTATTTTTGGAAAATAAATTTCGTTGCTCTACTTTTAAAAGGGGTTGGATTTAATTAATTTTTTAAAAGTTCAATATTATCATTTCTGCTAGATCAAGTTCATAAATTCCTTCTCTGTCATGGTTTAAAACTTCTACTAAGTAATTAGAACTACAAAACCATCACTATAATAATTTATTCTTTTTTATTTATTAACTTTTAAAGTTTCAAAAATACACATAGTGTAATTTATTATTTTTTATTATAAATATTTAAAACTTTTAAAACTAGAATTCATATAATTTGTTATTAATTATATACTTGTTAATACTAATTATGAAAAGGTCAAAACAAAACATATTACGTTATTATGTTAATATCTTCGTTTGAATATAATTTTTAATCAATATTAATTTAATATAATATACGAATATTATAAATAAAATATTAATTTCTGCAATTTGATTTTTTTTTTAGAATTCAAACATTATATTTTAAAAATTAATTAAAAAATTATAGTGACAGATTTTGAACAGTCACCGTTCGTCGTTTTTATTTTTAAAAAATAAACGATAATGTAAAAATATAAAATTGTTATAATTTTGTTAAATTTTTTGATAGTGGATATAAAAACTACTTCAAGTTAAACAATTTAAACATTGTATATGAGTTTAATCCTTAAGTAAAATAATTTTTACTCAAATTTTATTTTCTTTTAACTAGATTGGCATAAAATAAAATATTAAGACACTGATTGATTATGTTCGTGAAAAAACAAACAGTTCTGAAGTATTTATCATTAGCTTAACAGTGTTCTTTTAATAGTAATTAAGTTTGGAGGAAGGATACAAAATTAAAACTTTTCAGTTTAAAGTAATAAATTAAAAATTTTATATAAATAAAGGAACTCAAAATAATTAAACTTGAAATTTTTTACTGTCAAGGGTGCATATTAAATTTAATACAAAAATTGACTGCAGATGAAAAAAAAAAAAAAAACCTGGTAAACAGATTGCAGCAACTTTTGATTTCGATAAACATCCCCAATTAAGGTACTACATATTAGAGCTTATTTATAAAGAAGGAGTTCACATCATTTTCAAATTAAAAACGAGTTCCCAACATTTTCTAAATTCTTTTTTTTGATGAAAAACAACTGTAAATATATCAATAGAGCAAATACCAGAGTTCTAACATATTAAAAAATGCATCACAAAATAAAAATATAAATATATACTAATAATCAAATATAACAGGAACTGTATAAACTAACATTAACCAACATAAAATATTGATAAATATGATAAGTTAATACTAGTTCCACTTCTTAAGAAGTAGTATTGCCTATTATTCAAAATGATAGACCAATAATCCTTCAATCCTAATATAAGTTATTTACACACACAAAAACATTGTTAAACTTGTGTTGCTGAAATCTTACATGCAATTCATTTGGATTTCTTAAGAATAAATAAATTGGTGGTATTAAAAAAAATTTTGTGTATGAATATCATGAGGTTTTTCAAAATGTTGATCTAAAATGATGAAGTGTCATAATTAAGATAGTTTGCATATCCACAAATAAGTGAAAGTTGATGGTATTTAAAATAATCAACTAATGGTACTTATAAATATTGTTTAAGTAAATTTTTAAAATCTTCTCCATATTTTACATGTTGTTAGTGTGGTTTGAAATGTTTAGATAAAACGTTTGACAATAAGTTTTTTTTTTATTTTTTTATTTTAACTTTGCATGCATGAGGATTTCAACTTTGAAATTTTCACAGTGGAGATGAGCATCCTAAGTAATTGATTAGTTTTTAAATTTAAATAAAGATATTTAATATATTATTCATTTTTATTTTGAATATTTAATAAATTATTTTTCAAATTAAATAATTTAATACATTCTAAAAATTACTGAAAAATATATGTATTTATATTTTACTTCTAACATTATGTTATCTCTTTTAATTTATCTTTGAGATATTTTTGAATTTTTCTTTTGACTTCTTTATTCATTTATTTTATCATTATAATTGAAATATTTTTCTATCATATAATATTGCATATCAAATAGGTAACAAAAATGACTTGATGTATATAGTTTTTCAACACTATAAGTCATATATGTTTGAATTAAATATTTAAAATAAAAATTACTTCTATAATAATTATTTATATTTTTTTAGAAAAGTGATATTTGTTACATGTTTATAAATCATCATTATTATTTTGGATTAACAATTTAAAGAAATATTTAGCGTGATAACTTCAATAAAGGACATGGTTGCTAATATTATTAAATCAGATCGGTTTCGTGAGGGACACTTCCTAATATGACAGAAACGAGTTCATCTTCTACTACTTCACTTCATTTTGTGTACGTTATTAACACACTAAGGCCAGATAAATCTAAAAGTAAAACCATTGATCAATTATGGAAGAGGCAGAAATGGGAAACTGATGACTACACGTGAAGGAAGCTTATTCTGAATGTAATGAATGACTCATTGTTCGACCTATATTATAATGTGAAGTCTACGAAATAGTTATGGGAAAAAATTGGAGACGAGACACAAAAGATGCAATCACAAAGAAATTTCTTATCTCAAATTGTAATATTTTTTAAAATGTTTGATGAAAGGCCAATGATGGAACAATTTTGGGAACTAGAAATGATCCTTAATAATTTTACTTTAGATTAAGACATAATTGTGTTAAAAAATTAATAACCAATGGAGTTATAACAATTGACTATGTGAAATTTAGTGAAAACTTGACAAATACTTTCATTAAAGGGGATGAGACTCAAGCCCAGAAAATTATCAATGATGGAAACTCAACTCAATGGTTGGTACTAAGTCTTGAGTTCAATGTAGTTATGTAGTTAAAGTCTTATTAAAATGATTGTAAGCACTATAATTAATTATCCCAAGGTTCTTAGTGTGTTTTGTCCTTCCTTGTCAAATAAGATAAGGAAATTGAGTTAATTTCTTAATGGTTTACTAAAGATACTGAAATTGCAAAGTGTTAGAATGAAGACCACCTATGTGAATGTAAAGTGCGACCACTTCATAAAAATAAAGATTTGACTCTAAAAACATTTATAAAAGATATGAGATACAAGAGTTATGTTGAATTTGGTAAATATTTTAAACGAAGCTTTTAACTTAAATTATATCCGTGAATTGTTTATGCTACATATATTAAATAAAAATTTGGTTTTAATGGTTCAAATTGATAAATATCATCATTTATACATATAATATTTAAGTTATTTTCATATCATTGATGTATTTAATATATTAAAAATAATAGAGAATTGTTAAATATTTTCAAATACTAAATTTTATATGTCATGTCATCAAATACATTTAACTATTTTTTAGTAGTTTTCAAAGTCATTAATCAACTTTTTTAAAGTTTTTAAACAGTTTCTTAAAGTTTTTGAATTTTTTGTTATATATTCTATACTAACAATTTAAGAAAAGACATCAGAAATTTGTATGCATGTTTCCACTCCTGCAAGTAAAAAAGAAAACGTTCAACATTTTTCTTCATTCATGGATAAGTTACTGTATAATTCTCACTGTATTATAAACTAATGGTGATTAATTAACTATTATATAAGTGTTTGCGTTGATAGTCATAGACTTTCCACATGTCTCGAATTGCTCAGAAAGAAGCTATTTTCAATACGCATGAGACAACCTAGTTCGGTCTTTTACAAGCCTTTTTAATATGAAGAAGATAATATTATATAACGAAATCGGAAATAATTAATAATAATAATGTTGATGATGTTACGTCTACTAGAAATAAATTTTTTTAATAGTTAATAAATAAATATAAATTTTATATTTCAAATCGATTTTGTAAAAGTTAGAAGAAATAATTCATATTACTATCATAATAATATCATTCTTGAAAGTTTGAATACTCTGCTTGTTGACTTGACTTGGTCGGGGAAAAAAGCTAGAGTGTGGTCCCTTCTTGGCTTCTCTCCAGCTGGAGAGAAATTTCTGGACTCTTTCAACTTTATTACATTTAAAACTTTTTATTACATTTAAAACGAAGATATTATTGGATCTGCTCGAAATCTGTGACCATAGAGTCTCCCATTAAAACGTAAGACACGCACTTAGCTGTTTTCTATGTATGCATATGAATTGAAACTAACCATGTTCCGCAGTCTCACTCTCTTCTTTCTGTTCTCTGTAACTGCAACGCTTCTTCTTCCAACTACGTCTCATGCCAACTTCAACGCTTCCTCTATGCTTATCGGTACGTATATTTATAGTATGAAAGTAAATTTAAAGTCCATTAAAATATTTAAACTTTTAATTAAATATTTATTAGTATAAATTTTAAAATTAAATATTTTTTATTTTATAATATATTAATTTTAAATTTTTTTGAGATCTTAAAAAAATATATTAAATTTTTTTAGGTCTTTAAGATTTTGACACTTAAAGCGATCGTACTTCGACCTTGAATCATCTTTGGAAATATCTATACTTTTGTATGTATAAGAAGAAATCGTACTTAGGTTTCTGTTTTCCCTGATTCAACTACCCTAAATTAAAACCTTATTATTAATGGTACTGGTTGCAGCTCAAAACCACTCAAAAATCGTACACAATGTCTTCATGGCGTGTGATGATAGAAAAAGTAAGTGTATCTTTATATTTTACGCAATTTTGATTATGCATCTTCAACGTTTATTCTTTTGCAAATTATACACACTTTACCTCTATGCTCAAAGAACAAGGTGATGTTTGTGTTAGAAAAAAGTTTGTTAACGAGTCCCAGCAGACAACTGAAAAGAGTGTTGATTTATTTTTGACAAAATTTTCTATATATAAGATTGAGGAGTGAGATTTTTCTATTAAAAATTACTGTAAAGGTAGTGAAGAGGCAAGTACAAAAAGTAGACCTAAATAATTCTCCAAAATTATAGAAAAAAAAAAGGTGAGGAAATGAAGGCAAAGTGAAAGAAAGAGGAAGAAGATTCTGGGTAGGGTAGAAGAGGTCGCAGACCACTTTTTTGAGTTTTTCTTACTTTACTTATATGTCCTATTCAATTAAAATTGACTAAATTTAGATAGAAGTAAAATATATTTCACCTTTTTAATATACTTAAATGAGTAAACCAGTGTATGCAACCAAAGTGTAAGTAATTTTTATTTTATCATTTGTTTTAATAACTAATGACTATGTAGAAATTAAATTTGTTATTTTTATAATAATTGTTTAAACTTTATTAATATTACTTTTTGATTGATTATTCATATATTTTTTTTATCATAACAATATCAAAAAATAAACTCTTTATTTCATTTTAATATAAACAAACTTTTTAAGGATAATTTTTTTGTTCTATCCATAACTATTAATACCATCAAACTAGTTTTGAATGCAAAACTTTGGAACTTTTGGATTTGAATAGTTTTAAAGATGGACAATTTATTTTATCTAGAAAGATAAAAATTAATAATATCATCTTCAAAGTTAGATTTCTCGGCTGAAGAATAAAAAATATTGTCTTATTATAGTTAATCACCTTTATCGAAAAATCGGCTTCTATGCAAACTAACATGTAAAGAGAGAAGAACGAAAATTTTAGAATAATAAAAACGATTGAATTTAAATATTTCTTAAAAATAGTTGTATGTTTTTGTTCTTTAAATAATAGAATTTAAAATAAAATAGAAAGTATACAAAATATTTAATATAAAAATTTTATGAGACTCGATAAAAAAAAGTTATAATTCTTTTAAATTATACTCTTAAAAGTGAATGTTTAAATTTAATTATAAAAATGGATGTTGATAAAAAAAAAAATTGTAAACAGATTGCAGCAGCAGCGTGGAGGGGGATTGTGCTGACGTGCCACGAAGACTTAATGTCGTGTCAAAAACAAGTGCTATTAATTCCCAGTCAGCAAATACAAAAGATAATTTTAGGGGTAAGTACTCCTATAGTTCAGATTATTTTGTGAGTTTTTAGAGTTGTCCCATAATACACTTATTTTAATATATTAAAAAATTAATATATTTTAAATTATTAAAATTAGTATAAAAATAATATAAAGATGCATTATATTGATATTAATATTAATATTTAACAATGTCTTTATGTTTGAACGCTTTGTTAACGTTTGTGTGGAAATATTAACACTTTAAAAATAAACTGATTTCTCGAAATTATCCTTAAACATTTAAACTTCTCAATTATTAATTTATCAACTATTAATGAGAAGAACAAAACTCTACACGCTTTTTATATTATATTATAGTAGCAATTAGAGTTTAACTAATTTAATTGGCATAATTTTTTCTTGCTAGTAAATTTGTGAAATTTTGCTTTTCTCTTGTTTTAGATTTTGAGAAAATTTTTATTTAAGATTATGTTTGACACATTATTTTAATTTCTTTTACTGGCAAAAAAAAATAGTATTTAACTTATTATTAGCCATGTTTGATAAACAAATTCCTTTTATTAGTCTATAATATATAATTTTTAGAATCACTCAAATGATGTTTTTTAGAATAGTAACTTTTAACGAAACAGAAATAAAAAAATTCGGTAACTTTATACGATTTTTTTGTTGTCTATTTTCTAAATATATTTATATGAATATCTTCAATTGAAGAAAATCACATAAGTGTCTATTAATAATTTTAAACAAAAAACTGCTAAATAGCTTGCAATCGTAGTGGAGCTTGTACCCTTAACGTACCATCACCTAGATCAGCATCGCCGGTGTCACCGCCGCCGGCACCGGCACCGGCGCCAGAATCAATGTTTTCAGGTTCAAGTCACCATTTTCAATATTCAGGTATATATTTATAATTCTTTCTTCCAATTTAGATCATTAAAGCTCTCACAACGCTAACATTGCCCTTTTAAGTAAATGTTATGATTAAAATGAATTCTGAAACATTGGGTTTTTATCCTTAATTAAGTTTTAAATATATGATAATTTTGAGTATTTTTAATTGAGTTTTTACTATTTTTTTATCTATTAAGTATTAAAAAAGTTTATAATTTTTTAATTGAGTTTTTATTATTTAATTTTTATGTTAATTAATTGTTGTGATTGTTATCTTACTCAGTTAGTTACTTTATTTAGTTGTATTTATATCTTATTTTGTGTTAATGTTAAACAGTCTAATTTATGATTAATATAACATGTTATTTTTATTGTTGGATAAAAGAAAAAAAAAGTAAAACAAAAAACTAAAACAGTATTGGGAGAATATAAAACTCCAACCCCAACTTTATATGTGTGCAGACAACAAAAATAACAAAATTATGTTAATAAAAAATTATGTCATTTACTATTAAAACAAAATTATATGTGTGCAGACAACAAAAATAACAAAGAAAAATAAAGATAACAAAATAAGATAATTGGATAAGATATTAAATGATAGACACTCAATTAAAAAATATAGAATTTTTGAGTATTCAATATACTAAAAAGATTTAATAAAAACTCAATTAATACCCAAACTTATCATGGACTTAAAATTTGACTAAGCCTAAATTATTTAAATAAATTAAAATATTTTATAAGAAAATATGTTGTTCTATTAAGAAATTTAAAACAATTAAAGTTATAAAATTGTTAGAGACTAAAACTAATTAAAATTATATTATTTTAAATTTTATTTAAAAAATTAAGAATTTAAAATTCTTCTTATTCTTAAATTTCTGTCATTTGTTTTTGTATTTTATTTTAATTGAGATGTCGTCAACTTCTTCAATTATTAATTTGGTTGAAGTTTGACGGTCCTGATCTTAACTTTGTTTTATTATAAACGTCGGTAAATGTCTCTTTAAAACTAAAGTGGATCAAGTTTTTTTTTTTTTTTACTAAGAACATCTGGATTATTTTAATGTTAGTCATAGGGCATATTTATTTTCCAACCAACTTTGGTTAGATTTTTCTTAGTTTATTAAAAGTGTTTTTAAGCTGAACTTAAACATTTTTTTGATTCAATTTATGCTAACTTATGTTATTTTTAGTTAGTGTTAGGCGTCACAGTTTTTTCTTTATACCAATTACGTTTATTGTTTTAACCATACTAGTTATGATTATTTTTTGATTAATGTTAATTAAGGTTCTTTTATTTAATATTGGTAGAATTATTTTTCAATTAATATTAATTAATTATTTTATTAATGTTAAAAAATTTATTTTTTATTTATATTATTAAGATTATTTTTATTATTATTGTAGGAATATTTCTCACCCGATAGTAGTTATAACTTTTTCAATTAATGTTTGAGAAATTATTTTTGACAAAAGTGAACTAAAATTCTTTAGTTGATGTATGTTATAAATATTTGTTTATTGTTGTTTAATAATAAAATATTATTAATAATATTTTTTTGTCATAATTAATTAGGATTATGATCAACATTAAGTAACAACAATTTTGATTGAATTAATTGAAAAAAAATTGTTAAATTTTTTTTGGAAACTTTAATTAAAATATAACATCAGTCAAGTTTAATTAAAATAAACATCATTAATATTACTATATGACATCAATTCAAATTTAATTTATTTAAATATTTTAGGTATTGTGAAATTCCTTGCAAGATTTATGATTAGTTGTAACCATGAATGTAATATTTATCTTCGTTTTATCGTTAAGTTATTGCTGTTACATATGATCTTTTCCTCTCCTATAATCTTCCAAGAATACTCATGTTACAACACTTTAAAAACTCTTTTTTATTGTCATTATGATACTTTTTTTATTGTCACTACTTACTGTTGCGCAGATAACCACCAGCACAGATGGAGAATCGTGAGAATTGTAATTATTATAGGTAATAGATCATTATCCTTTTATATCCCCTATTTCATTATTTTATGAGTTACATTCACTATAAATCTTTAATCTATCTGGCAAAGAAAAGCAAATTAAACTAGTAATTTTTATTATTAACTATATTTTTGTTACATATTTATGAGGAGGAATCTACCTTATCTTTTGCTTTTGTTGATGAACCTTAATAAAATATGAGAGCAAATGATGTCTTTTCATTAATTTGTTAAGTATTGTTTTCGCTATTTACTCCCAGAAATTTTTTTATTGATATAAATTACATTTTTCTCGTATTTTTACAATTTTAGTTAAAGTTATAAATTGAAAATATGGATCAATTATATAATAATTATCTTATCACTTGTTGATATTGCACGAATTATAGACGTCCAACTTGATCATTAAGAATAAGATTTATCAAAGGATTTTAGTAAAGGTATTAGTTAATTATGCAAGGATTGAGGTATAAGATGATTAAATATTCTCATTAGAAATCTCATTTTGAAATAAAATAATAAATAAATCTCAATATGTTAGTGTTTATTCATGAAAGATTATGATTTTAGTCATACTAAGAGTTTTTCTACATAACAAAAGATATGGATAGGTTAAAGGTAAAGACATTTTGGTAAAATAAAATATCTATAAGTGAGATATGGTATTCTTAATGGTAAAGTTGGACGTCTATAAATGAGTGAGATATGATATGTTGTTTTTTTGTTTTTTAAAAGATCACTGATTGTCCTAACAACACAAACCACCTCATAATAGATTGTCGTGTTATGGAACAACTAGCCTAGTCAAAAGTTACATCAACCATATATTGTTAAACAAACTCACCTCACCTTAATTTTAGTTTTTAAGAAAAAGGTAATAAGGTTGGAAATTAGGATAGTAGTTATATAGGTTAGACACCAATGCAATGCATTATCATGACCAAGCATAACATAAACTTCATATAAAAGATCAGCATGTTATAATAGGATATGTATGGTTTCTTAATATTCTATATATCTTAACAGGTGTTGTAAGTGCAATAATTGGAGGATTTTTCTTCATACTTTGTTGTTTTAGACGTAAGTCATCAATCAGACTGGCCAAATTTTGTTTTACCACAAAGAGTGATTCAAATATTGAAACATTCTTAGCAAATCATGGAGCTATAGCACAAAAAAGGTACAAATTTTCAGAAGTGAAGAAAATGACTAATTCATTCAAAGTTAAACTTGGTCAAGGTGGTTTTGGTGCAGTATACCAAGGAAAGTTACACACGGGTAGCCCTGTAGCTGTAAAATTACTAAATGCATCATCTAAAAGAAATGGTGAAGACTTTATCAATGAGGTTGCCAGCATTAGTAGAACATCTCATGTTAATATTGTTACACTTCTTGGATTTTGTCTGGAAGGACACAAAAAAGCTCTGATCTATGAGTTTATGGCTAATGGTTCTTTAGATAAGTTTATCTACAATAAAGGGCTAACAACAATTGCATCTTTGAGCTGGGAGAATTTATATCAAATTTCAATAGGAATAGCTCGAGGGTTGGAGTACTTGCACAGGGGTTGCAACACTAAAATTTTACATTTTGACATAAAGCCACATAATATTCTTTTGGATGATAATTTTTGTCCTAAAATATCAGATTTTGGACTAGCAAAGTTGTGTCCCAGGAATAAAAGCATTATTTCTATGTCTGATACAAGAGGAACAATGGGGTATTTAGCTCCGAAAATGATCAATAGACATTTTGGTGGAGTTTCACAAAAGTCTGATGTGTATAGTTATGGAATGATGCTACTAGAAATGGTGGGAGGAAGGAAGAATATTAATCCTGAAGCTAGTCATACAAGTGAGATATACTTTCCACATTTGGTATACAAAAGACTTGAATTAGATGATGATGTTAGACGAGATGAAGTGATGAATACAAAAGAAAATGAGATTGTAAAGAGAATGACTATAGTGAGCTTATGGTGTATTCAAACACTTCCAAATGATAGACCTACAATGAGTAGAGCATTAGATATGTTAGAAGGTGACATGAATTCCTTGGAAATGCCTCCAAAACCTTTGCTTTCCTCTCGTACTAGATCAGAAACATGATCCTCTTTCTAAATTGTATTTTGTTAAAATCTTTCTAGTTATATTGTAAAGAAGATCACTCAGGATACTTGTTTAGTACTTTGTATTATGAAAAGGAAATAGATCTAATATTTGTATTAAACTGCCAATGCAATGTTTGCTGAAGCTAAACCAATTATGCATGATAACTTTCTTTTAACAAGTTAAATTGAAGTAGATAACTGACAAAAAGGCTCAACACAAGAAGAACTTGATAAAAATATAGCTGAAAAATGACAATCAAAACTAAAGATGATTCTAAATCTTAGAATAGGATTTACAGGACACAAGGAGAGAACAAGACTAGAAAACTACGGAGAATTATTTCTATTTATCTTCTATTCATTTAGTTATTTCTCTTCATAATTTATAGGTTTTCTCTATGGAATTGTCAAATGTTTGAAGTTGAGATTGAAGTCTTAAATAATAATATTTAAAGGAAATAAAAAGGAATATGAAATATTTAATTTCAAAAAATTGGACTCAGATAAAAAAATAATAACTCTTATAAATATAGTTAAATCAATTTTTCATTTTTTAATTTATTTGAAAAATAAATTTCATTTCTCTACTTTTAAAAGGGTTGAACTTAATCTAGTAATTTTTTAAAAGTTCAATATTATCCTTTCTGCTAAATCAAGTTCATAGAATCCTTGTCTGTCACGGTTTAAAAACTTCTACTAAGTAATTATAAGTACAAAACTGTCACTGTAATAATTTACTATTTTTTATTTATTAACTTTTAAAGTTTCAAAAATACACATAGTGTAATTTATTATTTTTTATTATAAATATTTAAAACTTTTAAAACTGGAATTCATATAATTTGTTATTAAATATATACTTGTTAATACTAATTATGAAAAGGTCAAAACAAATCATATTAAGTTATTATTTTAATATCTTCGTTTGAATATAATTTTTTAATCAATATTAATTTAATATAATATACGAATATTATATATAAAATATTAATTTCAACAATTTGATTATTCTTTTAGAATTTAAACATTGTATTTTTAAAATTAATTAAAAAATTATAGTGATAGATTTTGAACAGTCACCATGCGTCGTTTTTATTTTTAAAAAATAAACGATGATGCAAAAATATTAAATTGTTATAATTTTTGTTAAATTTTTTGGTAGTGGATATAAAAACTACTTCAAGGCTAAAAAATTTTAAACATTGTATATGAGTTTAATCCTTAAGTAAAATAATTTTTACTCAAATTTTATTTTCTTTTAAACTGAACTAGATTAGCATAAAATAAAATATTAAGACACTGATTGATTATGTTCGTGAAAAGAAAAAACAGTTCCAAAGTATTATCATTATCTAAACAATGTTCTTTTAATAGTAAGTTTGGAGGAAGGATACAAAATTAAAACTTGAGTTTAAAGTAATAAATTAAAAATTGTAAATAAATAAAGGAACTCAAAATAATTAAACTTGTAATTTTTTACTGTGAAGGGTGCATATTAAATTTAATACAAAAATTGACTGCAGATGAAAAAAACTGGTAAACAGATTGCAGCAACTTTAAGGTACTACATATTAGAGCTTATTTATAAAGAAGGAGTTCGCATCATTTTCAAATTAAAAATGAGTTCCCAACATTTTCTAAATTCTGTTTTTGATGAAAAACAACTATAAATATATCAATATAGAGCAAATACCAGAGTTCTAACATATTAGAAAATGCATCACAAAATAAAAACATAAATATATACTAATAATAAAATATAACAGGAACTATATAAACCAATATTAACCAACATATAATATTGATAAATACGATAAGTTAATATTAGTTCCACTTCTTAAAAAGTATATCTATTATTCAAAATGATAGACTTTAATTCTAATATAAGTTATTAAACACACATAAATATTGTTAAACTCGTGGCTGAAATCTTACTTGCAATTGGGTTTCTTAAGAATAAATAAATTGGTGGTATTAAAAAAATTGTTGTGTATGAATATCATGAGGTCTTTCAAAATGTTGATCTAATTAGCATGATGGAGTGTCATAATTAAGATAAGTGTTTGCATATCCACGCATGAATGAAAGCTGATGGTATTTAAAATTTATCAATTAATACTACTTATAAATACTGTTTAAGTAATTTTTCTAGAATTTCTTCATATTTTACATGCTGTTTTGAAATGTTCAGATAAAACATTTGACAGTAAGTTATGTTATTTTTTTTATTTTTTTTAACTTTGTATACGTGAGGAATTCAACTTTGAAATTCTTACGGTGGAGATGACCATCCAAAGTAATTGATTCATTTTAAAATTTAATATATTAAAATTTAATATATTAATTCTTACAGTGGAATTGCTCAGAAAGAATAAATTATTTTCAAATTAAATAATTTAATTAATTCTAAAAATTAGTGACGAAGATATTTATTTATATTATGTTATCTCTTCTATTTTATCTTTGAGATATTTTTGAATTTTTCTTTTGACTTCTTAGTTTAATTATTTTATCATATAATATTGCATTTTAAAGAGGTAACAAATATGACTTGATGTATATAGTTTTTCAATACTACAAGTCATATAATATATGCTTGAACTTATTATATATCTAATTTAAAAATATTAAATAGTTAAAATAAAAATTACTCGTATATTAATACCAATAACTTATTTAAGTCTAATTGCATGGTTTTCATACAGACTCAAATGAAAAAAAAATGGTGCTATAGGTGTAGGGAATAAATTTTTAACTAAACCAAAACAATTTAATTATATATAGCTATATTTATTAAAAAGATGAAAATTCATAACCAAAGCAGCTTTGCAATCTATATATACATCTCAATCTTATAAGTAATCCTCATTAGAAGATGACAAAATGAAGGGTGTAACTGGGTGGATGGTGCCAGTGTGATGCTAACTCTGCTGACATAATTTTGGATAAGGTTAATCAGATGAAAGTGAGAAAGAAGGTGCACTTATCCACTAGTATTTGGTGTTGTTGTCTTGCTCACAGCATTAGAATCAGGTGATGGTGGAGGAGGATCATCCTTCAGCAACACAACATCATCAGAGGTGTTTGAGATATCCATTACCTCAGCCTGGCTTTTGGTTTTGCCATCATTCTGTATATCCTTCAGAGTGTCCACCACTTCTTCCATAGAAGGTCTCATATCTTTGGAACTCTGCAGGCACTGAAACGCTAACTCAGCCACAGCACTTATCATGTTTCTTATCTTGAAATCTGATTCAAAACCAAGGTTTGGATCCACCAGCTCTTGCAGTGTCTGATTGTGAATCTTGTTAATGGCCATGTTGGCCAGATTGATTTCATGTCTATGCCTTGTGATATCAACAGCAGGAAGGGATGATATCAGCTCAACCAGCACCACTCCAAAGCTATACACATCACTTTTGTTAGTAAGCTGGTAGCACTCGTGGTACTCTGGATCCACATAACCTGGAGTCCCTTGAGGAGCTGTTGAAACATGAGTGACATGGTTTGGAAAAAGACGTGAGAGTCCAAAATCTGCCACTTTGACACGGAAGTTACTGTCTAGAAGAATATTGTTGGTTTTAACATCTCTGTGGATGATATCTCTGAGATGAAGAAATTTCAGTGCACATGCAGTCTCCACAGCAATATTCATTCTGATATGCCAAGGGAGTGTTCCAGGTTTAGATTTTCGACCATGAAGATGATCTGCAACAGTTCCATTAGGAATGTACTCATATACAAGCAGAAGTTCACGGCTGTGGCGAGAGGTGCATCCGTATAACTTCACAAGATTTGGATGATCTATACGAGTTAGGATTTTAATTTCATTCATGAACTGTGCAACTATCCTGTAGTTGTTCTCATACAACCTCTTCACTGCTACAGAACGCCCATCTCGCAGTTTGCCTAGACAAGAAACATCAGAGGCGACAACCTTTGTTAATGTTCATTCAAGGCACAAAAACGACAGATATACAGTATAAGGTGGATGTTCTTACCGAAATATACTGTCCCAAAGCCCCCTTCTCCTAGTTCTTTAGATGAGTCAAAGTAATTCGTGGCCACTTCTAGTTCTTCATAGGAGAAGAGGTGAACTCCAGGTATAATGCTTTGACTGAAGCTTTGACTTCCCTTCTCAGTGTCCTTTGAAGATGGATCAGAAGAGAGGCTCCGAGATTGTATATATGACATTACATAACTGTTCTTCCTTCTACGAATAAAAAGATAGACGCAAATGCCCACTATAAGTGCTCCCACTACACCGGAACAAACACCTAAGGAGCAAGCATAGAAAATTTCATTTAATATATAACTATTAATGATATAAAGGTGAAAAAAAATAAAGAAAAAATGAAATAAAACTGGACCTATTACCTATAATGATTTTGGCTTTCCAATTAATTGGGTCTGCAACAGATACAAGGGAGAGCAGAGATGGGTTAGCATTGTGCCAATTCAAGTACGATAATCTAGTAAGCATAAACACACAAACACATATAATTTCACCTAATGACTCAGGAAGAAAGTACGCGCTAAGGGTTATGGCATGGTAAAATAGCATAACATCCTTATGAGAGGCAAAATGGGAATTACCAATAACACTATACTGCACTAGTATCAGACAATTTAGAAGCTAGCCATACTGTATTTGTTTTCCGGTTCAAATTTGTGATGACTAGTTTCTAACTAAGTATAGCATTGGGTCCGTTTTCCTGAAGTCCAAGTATAAAGAATACTCAATTTCGGTATATTTTCTGCATATTTTGATGATAAGCATATAATGCCCGACAACTGATAAAGATATCATCACATTGAGACAATGAAATGACTATACGTAGCTGAATCTTGTCATGAGACGGTTAATAATTATATCAAAAGAATTGCACAGTTGATTTTGTTACTGTGTCTGCAACATACAAATAGTTCTCGTGGCTATTAGTGTGGCTAGACACATTTACGTAAACCAAATACATTTATAAATTGTGAAACCATCATCATCTGATCTATGAAGATACTTTAACTATCAGACAGGTAAAGAAAAGCCAAAGTTCTGGTATACTTCTTTGGCTAGCATATTCTGAAGTGGCATTGTAGAATAGAATTTGCATCTCTACCCAACAGAGGGAAATGGGGGAAATAAAACATGAAAGGAATAGAAGCGTCACACAGATCTGAATAAATAACAAAAATATGATCACAGTATTTCGAAATGTATTATTACCACTACCACAACTTTTTAAGTAGGACTTATCCTTGCAGAAGCAGAGAAACTCATTGCCATCAAATCCACAACGTCCACCACTTTTCTCACAGTACTGGCAATTAGGCGCCGTCCAATTCAAAAGAAACCCCATCTTCAAAATCTCAATGTAATTCATTCTCAATAAGCCAGTGAAATTAACAGCATCATTCGTGTGGAATGGCGCATTAACCATAAACTGACACTCGTTCAAGGAATACTTTTTGTGCTCTAATGCCTCCTTATGAAAAACCGCAAAAGAATAATGTGAAGCATTTCTAGCACAATCTACTTTGTAAGTGGGGTAATCTATGGGTTCTGTGGTACAGTTGTAGAAGAAAGAGAGATTCCAATTTTCTGAACTATAGGTAAATGGAGTTTGATGAAAGCTGTAATTATATAAGGGAACAGGACAATTGTCCTCATAGGCAGCTATGTTGGCCACAGTAAATGAGGAGTTAGAATAAGAGATATCTTTTACTAGAAAATCATAACTAGAAGTTCTAAGAATTGGATTTTTGTCCATGCAAGTGATCTCAAAGTGGGGATAGCCACAAAATGACTCTTGTTCATAAGGAATCCAGAAAGGATACTTAATGGATGGGCCATTTCCACAAGTTTTAGGTGTGCAGGCCTTAAATTTTGGATTGGAAGATAGAACAGTGGTAGCCAAGAAGAAGACAGTGGTAGTAATAATACATAGTAGAGGCTTAATGTAATGGAAGGAGATTGGAAGGATCATTTGGTTCTCGAGATTTGAAAAGAATGAAGAGGCGAGAAGGAAGAGCAATAGTGTCGAATCTAAGGTTCACATTTAGAGGAAACTTCAAAGTCGTTGGTAGGTGGGTACTGTGGAAATTCTTACACGAAAACATGCTACTATTTTTTAATGGGGTTATGATTGAAGCTTGAAATATAGAAGAAAACAAAACAAAACTTCAAGCAATAGATAACCACTTATTGGCTCGTATAAAAACATGAGGAAGTAGGTTAACACCTTATCTTTGGTTTCATAAACAAGTGAATAGCAGTTTTGTGAACTTGTTGAGGGTGTTTTTGTAGTTTCATAGGTGGGCTTGTCCATACCACATTACTACTAGTCAAAAGTTGAAAGCCCACAAAGGAAAGTAGGTGAAGTACCTTCCAATGGAAGATTGCAGACTTATTTTTTTTTTGTAGTTATATAATAAGCAATCAACACTAATGGAATACCACTAAGGATGAAAACCACATCATCTCCAGCAATGGTGACATCAGTATGACACTGCAGGTATATAAATAAATCTACAGGAATACATATTCATGAATTCCATATACAGCAATAAACTATTTAATTAATCAATCAATGATTAAGTTAGAGGTTTCTAAACATTATAATACAACTCGCATTTCTGTCATAGGATATGCAGTATGGAATGTACAGTACTGTAGTTATGTTATCTACACAGATATTGTTGTTATATCTGAATGCAATCCTATGTATATAACTCCATTTGAATTGATAGCAATTTAGGGATATAGTTATGTAATCAGATATTACACACTTATAATTAAAAGTTATGAAAACACTAAAAAATAATATTTGAAAATTAATATTTTGTGACTACGAGAGGGAAACCAAAATAGTGGATGAGTTTTTTTGAGCAATCATATTTTAGAAAAAATAACGGTTAAGTGGAGAAATCAAAGTCTGTTTCGCAATTTTGGTACTTTAAAATTCTCAAAAGTAGAAGAAAGCAGAAAATGATGTCCATGATGGTGAAAGACGTGTTGGACCACACAAAGGAAAAGATCTACACTTACATAGAAACAACTCTGTTGAAAATTAAAATCACAAAGATACCATATATATATATATATATATATATTGCTTACGATGCTATTTAATTTGAATAAAGGTTTTTTTTTACAAATATACAATTAGTTCATGACTAATTATAATAATATAGATACCTAAGTTAATAAAATAATTTTCAAATATTATATCATTAAATCATTATAACATTTTTATCAAATAGTTATGTATAAAATAAAACTTGTAAAAATATCATTATTCATTTCATTTTTAAATCATCACTTAGCCGAAATAAGCTTACTTTTTATTTAAAAAAAAAAATTAAATTAGAAACTATATTAATAACAAAAAAGTTTTCCTCTTCTTAATAATTGATGGTACAGGCACATGCATCCGTGAAATGAGAGTAAAAGAAGGAAAAGTAGAAAAAGGATGAGTCATAAATTTTTTGTCGTGTACGATGTTAAGGATGGATCTAATAATTTTAGACCACAAGAGAAAAGAAAACTAAAAGTGTGACTACAAAATACAGCTAATGTGAAGAGTTTTACAGTAAAAACCATCATAGCTATATAATTCATAGAGAAATTACTTGATAATATTTACAAAGGAAAATTTCAGGAAACGTAGTAAAAGTCAGAGTTGATACATATTTAGATAGGGGATTGAATTGACGCGTTATGAGAAAAGGAAGAAAAACTGAGAATGGAAAAAACAGAGTAATTAATAGCTGGAGACAAAATAGAGGGATGATTTGATTTGGTTATTGACAGAGTCAAAGCTGGAAAATGGAAATGAAGGTGTGAAGAAGGAACCATCTGAGCATGACTTGGAAGAATGTGCAGTCAACAACTCTTGTTTTTCTCATAGTCATCAGGTCAACAACGTAATTCTCATCGAAACCCCCAGAGATTATTCAGTAACTTTGAATTGTTAATAGTTATTCTGATCATGATTATAACGGCTAATTTCAATCTTTACTAGTACTGTTTATTATTAATTCATACCTACTAAGCAACACGTGTTTTGTTTTTGTTTATTAAAGTAGTTCTTTTATTAAAATAATCATCAAGGTCTGCAAAATCCAACACTTCACTCGATTGAAGTATCACATATTTTTTCTTCTAAACAAACACTGCTAGAAAGAATCTATTTATCTCTAAATAACAAAGCTATCTTCTCATTTACTTAATAAAGCTAACTCATATATGTGTTATCAAGCCCGAAATCTCTATCTGCAGGAAGCAGCACTAGTTTAACAACATAATATTATAATATTATACGACAAAAGAATTTTAAAATAATAGTTATATATGTGAAGTACTCTT
>Ga0209700_105164_pt1 | contig 22410 bp, 9 predicted proteins | sample SiratroredBW_FD_187528 | JGI IMG/M metagenome (GOLD analysis project Ga0209700, IMG submission 187528) | Root nodule microbial communities of legume samples collected from California, USA - Siratro red BW (SPAdes) (version 2) | ecosystem: Host-associated > Plants > Roots > Nodule | place: USA... | reverse complement strand
AAGGTGATGAAAAAAAAAAAAAGTTTATAAAAATTTGAATGATGTGTTTACGTATGATTGTTAAAAAAATTGACGATTAATGAAATTATAAGTTCAAAATTTTGTTCTTACTATTATAATTAATTTAAAATAAAATATAATTTATTATTTGAACAGGATATTAAAACATTATTCTTACTAATAAACTCACTAAAAAAATACAAATTATACGTACTCTCGTAGAAAATGGTTGAAAATGGATTTTAGTAAAAATTATTTAACCAAACTTGTAAAATTTGTAAAACTTAAAATAGATAAATAAAAATTGGTGTAAAAAATCAACACATAATATTAATATAGAATGAATGATGATAAATTATTTATACATATTATTCACATTTGGTTAAACCACTATTTTCGTAACTAAAAAAAACTTTTATTTAACCTTGAAATACATCTAACCTTGCTATTATTATTATTATTATTTCATAAATTTATTTTAATTATTATTACTATATTTAATTAATTATTATTATTTTTATTATTTTTTTAATTTTATGATTTTTATTACTACTATTTATTTTACTATTTTTTATATATTATTATGTTATAAATTTATTTTGATTAATATTATTAAAAGATTTTATTATTTATGATTATCTAATTATTATTGTATAAATTCCTTTTAATTAATTTTATTACTAATTATTTATTATTAATATCATTACTTTTTTATTATTATGATATAAATTTATTATATTATTATATTATTTTATATTATCATATTCTATAAATATAATCTATAACATATAAATTAATCAATCAAAATTAATCAATCAATTGATTAATTTTTTCATAATTTAAAAATAAGAATGTTGTTGTCTTTTTAAATTACAAGGTTGACCTTAATTCTTTTCATGTAAAGTGACTAAAAATCCATATATAATGGTGAAAAATTCATATGTAACTGTATTATTTAAGAATTCTATTTACTAATTCATATGTAATGATTTTGTAAATAATTTAGACACGAAATTTATTTAGTGTGTAATTTATTTATAAAATTTTACGTATAAAATTTATTTTGTATGCAATCTATCTATGGAAGCTTACATACGAAAAATTCTGTAAATAATTTTATATACAGATTTTATTGTATATATGCTAATCCAAACACGATATACTCCCGTAAATCCATCCACACCAAGAGTATATGCACGGATGCAAACAGAGCCTAACGAAAAGAGAATTAAAATTGGAGGCAGATAAAAAAAAATGGGAGTAATTTTACAAAATGTAAAAAATTAAAAAAAAATTGTAAAATTATATCTTTATCAAATAACCAAATTATCTTATTATTATAAAATTTTGATTAATTATTAGAATATAATTTTATTATTAATATTAATACTAATAATGTTATTAATATTTCATTTATTTTTATGATTAACAATATAATTTTTTTATTAATATTAATGTTCTGTTGTTATTACTATTTATTATTCATTAATATTGTTATAATTACTATTATTTATTTCTTTAACTATTTATTAAATAATTGCTTTTATGTTCTATAACATAACCATTGCGTTATATGTCTTCTCCTCCCAAATTTAGAAAAACCATCCTTGCAAATTAGTATATTTGAATGTAAGCAACAAACAAAATTAGGATTTTGCATTCCTTATATACAGCTCTCATGAGAAAACAAACAAAGAATTTGTTAGTTTTTAAAATAAATTTTGTTATGAATTTTTTTAGTCTTCTAGCTATTTTACACGGATAATTCTTTAGTTAAAAACTTATGAATAATAAAGAGATATTTTACATTTTATAGTTTAGGATTTAGAATACGGGTTAAATTCAAAAAAAAAAAATTATCTTATTTTACAATTTATTTTACTTTTCTTTATTTGAGATATATACAATTATTTTTAATTAGAGGAAAGTTTTATGATGACATTATTAGGAATGATGAGAAGCTAAGGTAGGTGCAAATTTGACTATTCCCGACTTCCTCTTTAAAATAAAAATTTATATTCATTTTCATTTTTATCTTTTCAGATATGAAATTTGTGTCTCATTCCATTTAGCACATGTGTGTAATCTTACACATATCCACTTTCATAATATCCTAAATGTTAATTAAACAATTTTTTTATAAAATCAAAATAAAGATCCGAATAAAGAAAATATGATATTATTAAAGATTGAATGTCAAAAGAACATACATTTTTTTTCAACATCAAAATTCAAAGAAAAAAATTATAATTTCATAAATCTAAAAAAAGTAAAAATTACATATAATTAAAATTTCATAGCAACTATAAACATGTATTATTTTTTGCACTGTTGAGAAAATACCTTTGAAATTTAAGTGAACTTGGATGTTGGACGAATTAAATAAATTAAAAAGAGAATGGAAAATTTTGTAATGAAAAAATAAAATTTCAAATGAAATGAAATTAAGAACCAAAGAAAAAATATAATTTTTTTTAAGTTATTATATAAACTAAGGAGTTACACCATTGAACACTAAAAATTGCTAGTTAGACATTCTCATTTAATAGAAAATAAACAACAAATAAAAGTATTAAAAAAAAACAAAAATAACCAAATGTGTGTTGTAGTAACCAATTAATTCGATAAAATTGAGGTTTATATTTCTTGAATTGGAATACATTCTTAGAAGGAAATCTCAAAAGAAAGTAATTGAGGTTGTGATGAGAGAAAAAATACCTAAGAAATTTGAGTGAATTTGGTGGATATTGAAACAATTGAGAAAGAAAATGAAAATAGAGAAATGTGTAGCAAAAGAATGATTCTTTGGAAAGAAACGAAATAATGAGAACCAAAGAGAATAGTGAAAATAAGTTATTTGTGTCACCTAATAATTTAAGGGTGTTTTAGTAATTTAAAATAGGATAAGTATGAACGAGGAGCTGGGTCATGAACTCAGGGTGCATATATCACATGTGTCTAGTGAAGGAATTCTTCGAGACTGGTGATGGAAAGAATGCAAAGTGGTCCTTTTTGGGAGCAAAAAAGCCTATAAGGTGCAAGATATAAGGCCTATCATACTAAAGATGTTTGATATCTAGGAGATGTTGTTGTAATTAATTAAGGTAAGTTGTAAAGTTGTAAAGGAATCTTTTTCAATGGATATGTTTGATTAGTTTGGTTTAATAATCAAGATTGAAAAAGAATGACATGTACATCCTATACAGTTGAACAATGATCGGACATGCGTTTATAGCTAGTTAAACGATGTTAGACAAGACAAAGTTGTGACATCTGAGGATGAGATACATTAGTAAGAAAAGTTTGGTGGAGTTGGGGAAATAGAACCTGCTAGGAGGTGATAAGATGGAGGGTTTGAAGTTCTGTGATAATTGTATACTAGGAAAGTCTCAAATTGAAATTTGAGATTGATAGACATGTGTTAGTTAACCCTTTGAGTATGCTCATGTAGATATGTGGTGTACACTGAAAGCTCAGAGTCATGGTGGACAATTTTATTTCCTCACCATCATATACGACTACATGAGGAGGGTGTGAATTTATATCTTGAAAACTAAGACTAAAAATTTTCAAATGTTTAATGAGTGACACACTCCATAATAAGTAATCTGCAAGGGACCAACCTGAAGGTGCTAAGGACAAACAATGAGTCGGAGTTTGTTTCAGGAGAGTTCGATGAGTTTTGTAGGGTGAAAGGTATAAAAATACATAAGATGGGTTATAGGTACACCAAAACAAAATGAGATGATTGAGAGGATGAACTTAATCATTTTGGAGATGATGAGGTGTATCTTGCTAGGTATGGATTGCCTAAGACCTTCTAGGGAGAAGTTGCAAACACAATCGTCTACTTGATAAATTGGAGTCCATCCTTTACTCTGAATGGAAAGATTCCTATGGAAGTATAAAGTGGAAAACCTATAGATTATAAGAATATGAGAGTGTTTGGTGTCTTGGCATTTGCACATGTCAAGAAGAACAAACTAAAAGCACGGGTTGAGAGGTGTATCTTCATTGGATACGTAGAAGGTGTAAAGGGGTACAACTTGTAAAGGTTGGATTATAGAGAGGCTAGATGTTCCGTAAGCAGAGACGTCGCATTTTATGAGACTTGAATGACTATGATATGTGTGGGTATAGAGAAAAGGAAGTAGAAAGTCCTTGTTCAGGTGGAGCCTTCTACTAATGCATCAGACAATCTGGAGGCATTAGATTATTTTAACAAACCTTCTACCTCTTACATGAGAAGGCCCAAATATGCAAAGGTTGAGTTCGACTATCAGCTTACGTGTGATGGGGAAAGGAAGACGATCAAACATACACAGAGGTTTGGATATGCTAACCTTAATAACTATGCTTTGACAATAGTTGAGGAGATGAATGGTTCAAAACTAAAAGCTTATAGGAGGCTACAAAAGGTGTAGAAGATCAATAGCGGCAAATGTCCATGGAGGAGGAGATTAAGTCTCTCAGGAAGAACCACACGTGGATGCTTATTAATATACTAAGAAATCATAAGGTGGTAGGATACAAGTTGATGTTCAGGAAAAAGGAGGGAATATTGGGTGTGAAAGGTGTAACATTCCATAATTTTCATATAATAGTAAATATTTCACATAAAATTTTTATAATAAACATATATATAAATATCCATAGATTCATCCTAGTATTTCAAAATATACCTCTCTATAGAGGATTTAGTAGAAATATATACATATATTCACAAGATAAAATAAAATAAAGCTTCTCCATCAACTCACAGAGAAGTCATACCATCTGCCAAATCCTCTTTTCACGTATAACACATGATTATCGCAGATTAAAAAAGAAGCAAACACGACATAGAAGAAAGAGTAAGCTAGAGAGTTTTAAAAACATATAATCATAAATTAAATTTCTATCTTAGCCAATCTATAATACATCAAGCTTTCATAATTCATCTCATACATCATATTATCATTATCATGTTTCTATAGTAACTCATATTATACATACATAGACTCATGTACTAAGACAGATGACTCTACTTCTAGATGACTCGTGCACTGAATAGGATTTAGATGTTTGCAACTGTCATACCACTCCCAATGTGAGTCCACATAGTCACAACATAAAGGGTCCATCAAGCTCTCGTCAATCCTCATATGATAGGATTAATCCATATGAACTGGTATAATCATTTTTTTTCACACAGTAACATAGTCATATGAACCTTCTTCGACTCATATCACAAGGTAATCTTCTTCTATATGATTTCAATATACTAGTAGAGTCAGGATACCTCGTTATTGACAAATCCACAAATAATACACATCCTAGTCAATCTCAACATGGGTATCTCCTTTCTTGAAGATACTATTTCTCGATCACACACTACATCATTCACAAACATTGAAAATACATCATAACATACATATAAACATTCATTCCATTTAATTCAAATTTATCTAATTCATACTTAGTGAAACAAATAATTACAATATCTATTAAAAACATTCAAACTAGTTTCCTTTATTCAAATTCATCCAATTCATTAACAAATAATTACAATATTTATTAAAAACATTCAGACTAGCTTCCCTTACCTGTATAGAGTAGAGACACTCAAAGAAGTTCCAAAAACTTAAAATCACAGGGAACCTAACCTGTACCAAGAGCTTCTGATCAATGATCAGACTACACTACTAGGACAACGGACCAATAGGGACTCATTATGATGCCTTAGAGAACATATGTAAAATACCTCTACCAAGAACGAAATCAATCCAACACTGACTTTAAGGAAGATGAGCACAAAATGAACTTACTCTATTTAAGAATTTGATTAGACACTCTTGCTCTACTTGACGTCAGAAATTTAGGGTTGACCTTCGATCGTTAGTCTAATAAGAAAGGAAGACAGAGTTTTAGAGAGAAGGCATAAAAGGGGAAAAGTCGTTTCTTAAATAGAGATAGTGGTTTTTTATATAAAAATAAAAACTAAATAATATTTTTCCTATTTATATGGACTTTTTACTTTTAATAATAAAATATTTAGGTATTATCTTACTTTATCTAAAGCTAAATTGTAGATTCTAATATGGTTTTTATTATATAGATATTTTCTAAGGTCTTACAAAAGGTTAGAGATTCAAGGAACACAAGTGGAAGGGGTAGACTATAATGAGTTATTCTTATCTATGGTAAAATATTGTTCTTTAAGGATTTTAATGTCTATTGTTAACTACTTCAAACTGGTACTGGAACAGTTAGACGTGACGACAACTTTTTTTGCATGGCTTTTGGAGGAGACTGTGTATATGTAGCAACTTGAGGGGTTTGTTGAAACGGAGGGCCTGATTTGTCTCTCGAAGAAATAATTATATGGCTTGAAAAAGAGTCCATGGCAATGATACAAGAGATTTGATAACTTCCTAAGATAGACATGGTTCTAGAGGAGCAGTTATGATACCTGCTTCTACATCCTCAAAAGAGAAGAAGAGTCTACGGTGTTCTTGCTCTTATATGTAAACAATATTCTTATAGTCAACCAGTATAAAGATGAATTAGAGGAGCTCAAATGAAAATTGAATTCAAAGTTTGAATGAAGGATCTTGGTATCGTGAGGCGTATTGGGAATGGACATACCGAGAGACCAAAAGGTTAAAACACTGCATTTGTCTCAATAGGGGTATTTGTAAAAGGTGGTCAGGATACATGAATCTAAACCTGTGGGAACACCTTTGAGACACCACACGAAGCTCTTAGTTGCTTAAGTTGCAAGTATTGAGGAGGAAAGGAGGAAGATGAAGAGTACCCATGTGCTAATGGAGTTGGTAACATCATAAGGATTTTTTGTAGTAGACCAGATTTGGCTCATGCTATTAATGTTATTAGTAGGTATATGATAGATCTTGGACGAGATTGTTAAGAAGTTTTGAAATGGGTATTGAGATATCTGAGAGGAATAATATTGTCTAGTCTGGTGTATAGGCAATTTACCCTTGACAGAGTTGCTATATAAGGGTATGTGGAAGCTGATTATGTAGGGAACCAAAAATCGACTCTCTGGGCATGTTTTTACATTTTTTGGTACTATGGTTGGTTGGAAATCCAGTCTGCAATCAGTGGTGACTTTATATCACGGTCATAAAAGGGGTAAAAGAGACATTGTGGTTGAAGGGGATGATTGGAGAGTTGGGTATTGTGTAGGACTGTGTGACTGTTTACTGTGATAATCAAGGTATCATACATCTAGTTGATCATCAAATTTATCACGAGAGGAAAAAACACATAACTTGAAGGTTAAAGGTTTAGGGTTGATAAACGTTATTGAGTTGTGGGAGGTCGGGATCGAGAAGATAGCCTTAGAAGAAAATAGATTTGTTTTCAAAGTTTTTTCCATGATTGAGGTTCAGGCAGTGTCTGGAGTTGGTTAATTTTTTGTTTGAAGAGAAAGAAAGTTAAAGTTGGAAGCTCTTTCACAATTTGGAGTCAAGGTGGAAAACTGTGATTATTAACTCTAAATCATGTATAATAAATAATTTGTTGAAGAGCTTAGTTAGACGGCTGGTTAGACTGTCCGATGCGAAGAAGAAGAATATCGTTTAACAGAGACAATCTAGTACTTTTAAGACAAGTTAGACCATTTAACACATGTTTATTGTAACTGTCTTAGCAATTTTATTTTGAATGGTTTTTTGTTACTCCTTAGTCTAAAGTCTATATATAGAGACTTTATGGGCTTAGACGCTATGCACTATACTGTGAGTAGACTTTGCGTATAGATCATCTAGTATTAATAAAAGTGTTTTCTTCAATCACGTTCTTGTGGTTTCTTGTTTTGTTATTGTTGACGAAGCCAGCACAAGTATTAATTATTTTGCAGTTATAAGATCGTATATCATGAGACATGATAAGTATTCAATTTGCTTGTTTTCAATCTTGATTTAGACACTTGAATTGATGCAAATAGGATAATTTTGGCAAATCAAACTCAAAATCCACTTAGAATCTTGCATTGATTGAAAATAGAAGAGATGATGAACTTTGCCTAATTTTTACAAGAATTTTGAGTGCGGTTGAATGAACCAAAACCCAATGCAAGTCATCCAGTGAGCGCACAAAAACTTGGTAGGTTTTGTCTTGATAAATGGATCGAGTCAACTGTAACACAATTGAAAGAAGGGTTGTCGTATCTTTAAGGATTATAAAGTATTTAGACAGTTGTTGTATCTATCATAAAGAATGAAAATAATGTAGGATTGGTTTGCAAATTGAAATGTAAACATACAAGACAATTGTGAAGAAAATAAGTGAATGAATGGATGCAAGTGCTGGAGTTCTAATAAGAACAAGTAATGGGATTGAATAAAACTTAAAATGTTCTGCATGCTCCATTCATATATGCAATGCATGACTGATCTTTTGTTCATAGTGTTCAACCAAGTTAATTCCTTAATCATGGTTACCTAAGGATTGAATAACAATCAATCAATTCCTCGACTTGATGAGATCCATTTCATGCATCACAAATCAATTTACTACAACAATATAACCAAAGACCACACTTTGTTCCTAGTAGATGCAATCTTTGGTTGATTGAGTTTAGTTTCAAAAATTAAAAGTATTTCCCAATATCATTTAGTCCCTAAGATCATGTACAATAGCAACAACGAGCAAAGCAATACCTATAGAACTTAATCAGATAAGAACATATCATAAATTTATATATAAAGAAGAAGGTATAGAAAGTAATAAAATCATTCAATCCCAAGATAGAATTTAGCTACTTATGATGAGTAGAATATAACAATGTAAGTACTCTACAGTGTATTTGGTAAATACACTTTAAGAGATATTCTCTGGCACAAGCTCTTCCTTCAATTACAAGTTAGAATCTATTTATAAAGCTAAACAACTAATTTCTTTGTAGTCCATGCACTCAACCTCAAGTCCTAGCACCCAATAGATGAGGTTTATTCACATGGGGGTTTTCTCTAGGCTCAACCACTCCTATGCTCACTGTGTCGACATTTGATTTTGCTTTATCTTGAGGTATTCTTTATGCTTAACGTTTTATAACTTCACTTAACTGATCCTATATTCGAATTGGATTCTCTGTATTGAATATGCTCCAATGTCATATAGGTGCACTGAGAACCTTGAACACTTTTTGGTTAATTCTCTGTCTTGTTTCTATTGAGAGTCCATCGTACATTAAACATATAGCTTGCGCTAATTCTTGGTTTGCTCAGCTATACTTAAAATTCGTGTAAAAATATAATAAGTTCATCAATTCTTTAAATCAATACAAAATTCTAAATAGATTCTGAATTTGATTTGCCAAAATTATCTCTATTTATATAAATTATGTTCAAATAAAGATTAAAAACAAATAAATTGAACACTTATGAAGTGGTTCTAATTTAATTACTTGATTCTTGATAGTACCATAAGGTTAATTTTCAAATCCAAGACAAAACCGAAAATTTTTAACCACAAATAAGTTCGTAATCACTTAAGATTCTAAAATGAAAAATCTAACCATACAATTAGAGGTTTAAGTGAAAAGTAATAAGAAATAAATAAAAAGGCGTCCACCAGAAATAAACCATCACCAACGACGATAGAACTCAACCTATTTCATTTTGCAACCAATTGATGATGATATCTTACTAAACATAATAATGACTCGCCAAGCAACAAAGGATAGTGGATTTTAGCTAAAATTTTTTCCTAAGGATTTGATTCTTCTTAATAAGGAAATGGTTGCCCGAAGGATTTAGGCATAGAGTCAATTAGATTAACGAAAGATTTTATATTCAATAATAATAATAATAATAATAAAAGAATATAACATCAATTAAACTACACAAAATTTTATATTGAATAATAATAATTATTACTATTATTATTAATATAAAGTATCGGTACCCAAAATTATATATTTTTTAATAAAAAAATTGTATATAGCTTTGTCAGGAAAGCCCACGCATTCCTAAAAATAAGACAAAAACTATATATTTTCATAATAACAAATATTATATAGTGTTAATTAAGCCCACATAACTGTATATACTTAGTAACAAATAAAAAAATTATATAGTGATAGTAAAATTGATATATCACTATATATTTTCATAATAAAATTAATACTGTAGTGTTAGAATAGTCAACACAATACTATTTATTTATTTTGTACTAATTTTTTTTAATAGGTTGGTTTGACTTAAAAACTCTTAATATTTATAATAGAAAAAAAAAAACCTTCAACTTTTTTTACACGAGCACTATTCTTTTGTGGGTAACTCAACATCGCTTGACCAATTTGAAATCAACTAGTCTAGTTTGTTATATTTTGTTTAGAGAGGTTGACCATATAATCCAACCTATTTTATCAGCTCATTCTACTGTGTTTTTATTGCATTTATTAATATACAAATATTTTGACTAAAATTATATATATATATATATATATATATATATATAAATGTAGTAATAAAACAATCATTGACCTAAATATGAGCCGTTCATAAAAATAATTAGAGAATTTAATAATGTAGAAAAGGAGTTTCTTTCAATCATTGGGTTAAACTATCTGGCATACGAAAACATGTTTGAGTAGTGAAAATACGTATGAGAGTATATCGTGGTTTCTCTCTCTCCCTCTTCCATCCAGGGAAAAAGTTTCTCCCATTACCTTTAAATTTTTTTCAGTGACGTTACATTTGTCAAAGTTATAAAGACAATAACATAGCAATCCAAAGACATTAAATTTGTTATTAAAACTAATCATTTTTACATGTGGGGTCAAGACAATAAAGTATAGAGAAGTATAAGACGAAAATAATAATTACTCATTTTATTTGACAAAATATAAATCAACACTTTATTTAAGAATAATAAAATTAGCTTTTTGTAACTTCTATATTAAACATACTCATAATTTGTGTGGCCAAATTATTCAGTCAAAAAGAACTAACCAGCTAAACATGGAAAATAATTGGGTTTTGTAACACAAAAGGGAAACCCTTGTTTGATTTCATATAATCAGAGTAGAAAATCCAGACAATTTTGGTAATGGTTTAAGATTTTGATTTTGTTTACTTATTTATTTTGTTTTTTACTTGACCAGAGGAGATGAGACCCACAATTACACGTATGGACCAATAGAATCTGGCGGCTTCACAAATATTACCCTTCAATACCCTTTTAAGTCTTTAACCTAAGCCACATGCCCAGTTTCCTACAAAAACGTTGTCCCTTTCCCCACCCTTCTCTTACATCCTCCACTTTACACTACTCTCAATCCTCAACTCTCTACACTCTTTTCTCCTACCCATTTTTTCCCTTTTATGCAGAAAATGCTGCATAAAGCTTTCTTCATTTAATCCACCTAGTGAAACACTAGTTTTTCTAGGTTTTTCTTATACCATTTTGAGGTCTATCAATGGAGGAGAGCATTGACCCTGCAACATCAAGCCTTCTGTGTCTGGAAAACAATGACATGTGCTTTGATGATTTTGAATGTAATGTTGCAGATGAGTCTCCTTTCTGGGACCACAAAAATCCTAACTTTAACAATCAATGTCTGATCGAGGACAATCTTGGATCGGAACATGTATTAGATTCTCCTGTACCGAGTGATGAGATTGTTTTGGGTTTGGTTGGGAAGGAGAGGGATCATTTTCCCCGGGATGATTACCTCGAGAGGCTGCTTGGTGGGGATTTGGACTTGAGTGTTAGGAAGCAGGCTCTTGATTGGATTTGGAAGGTGGGTTCATTGGTTTTCTCTAAATGGGGTTCTTGATTGCTGATTGTTTGATTGATGGAGAATAAATTACTTTCAATCTTGCCCCTTTTCTTTTCATTCAATGAAACATAAAACTGAATCCCCTCTTAAGATTTTTTTTCTTGGTTAACTTGGATCCTTTACCTTGGTGGTTCAAGTATATTTAATGGGGTTTTAGCATCTAAAAAGATTAACTTTTGCATTCTAGTATAGATTTCTTTGCGATTTATGGCTGTCTTATTGGATTTCAGTCGGCTATTCGATTGGAATTTTCTTTATTTTTATCAGTTCCATAACTTTCGAAGTGAGTATTAGTAGCTGTACCACTTAATCCGTACACTGGTTTTGCAGGCCAAATTCATTTCAAAACTCCTTATATTTGCATCTCTGATCTTCTCATTCTATTGAGATTTTGATCATGTTGGACTCACTACTTGTTGAAACTGTGTGATTTGGTTTTAGATTTATAACTCTGTTCTTTAACCCTGTAGCTTATTTCTATGTGTGAACCATTTAGATTGATAACTCTCACCAAAGTTTACTTTGTCTAATGTGAACAGGCTCATGCACACTATGGTTTTGGACCCTCTAGCTTAAGTCTATCTGTGAACTACTTGGATCGGTTCCTATCGCTATATGAATTACCGGTAAGATCCAATACTCAAATGATAGCAGTGTTATTTTGCGTTTATGTTTTCTGATCTCTTTTTGACACCCTAAATTCACTTTTGCTGGTCAGGGAGGCAACACTTGGAGTGCACAACTGTTAGCTGTAGCATGTCTTTCAATTGCTACTAAAATCGATGAGATTAAAGTGCCTTCTAGTATAGATATACAGGTATAGAAGAATGTTTTACAAAGATTGTAAAATATACTTTTGTTATGTACATTTTCTCTGATTTTATCCCTTTTGTTTGTAATTGGTAGGTTGGAGATCCTAAGTTTCTATTTGAAGCTAAAACCATTCAAAGAATGGAACTACTGGTATTGAGCACATTGAAATGGAAAATGCAAGCTTTAACTCCGTTCTCCTTCATAGACTACTTCCTCAAGAAGATCATTGGTGACCAACTTCTACTAAGCTCATCCATTCTGAGATCAGTTGGGCTCATCCTTGACATAATTAGATGTATATATTCTCCTCACTCTGTTAGTATGTTTAGTTTTTATCCTATGCACTTGAGGAACAATGTGGTGATTGTTGGGAAAAATCTATATAGGTGTCAAGTTCTTGGAATTCAAGCCTTCAGAAATTGCTGCAGCAGTGGCAATTTCTGTGTCAAGAAAATTGCAAGCAGAAGAGATTGACGAAGCTTTAAGAAGTTTTGTGATTGTAAGAAAGGTAATGTGGTGATTCCCACTTGCCACACAACAATCATTGGTGTTTGATTTCTAGAATCTTCATTTGTAAATTATTTTTTAACTAAATCATGAGGTTTTCATTTTGCAGGAAAGAATTCTGAAGTGTCTTGAACTGATTAGAGATTTGCCCTTGATCCAAGCTTCCACCAATGTGGGCAACAACTTAGCACCATTGGTACCCCAAAGCCCTATTGGGGTGCTGGATGCTGCATGCTTTATCTCTACGAGTGATGAATTAGCAGTTGGATTATCTCCATATTCTCCGCTTGATATTCCAAATTCCAAGAGGATGAAATCTTCTGACCCTCTTGATGGGACTTTCAAGTCATGAAATTTTAGTTTATCCCTTTCACCAAAGTTCATTTTGTTTGGTTGAATAAGAGGTTAGTGTGGTCTTGTAGGCAGTTGGTAACACACTCAATGAGAGTGCGATGAATAAGACAGAAATTTAAGCAATTTCATGCTTAAAGCAGGAAAAGTAGGCTATGCTAGCAGGTTATAATCAATTTATAAAAACTCTTCCTATTGCTCCAGTGATGTGGATGACAGGAAATTTTGATGAAACATTGTGTTGCTAGGCAAAATTTGTCAAGTGACAAGAATTTAGTATTTGGACAGAATAGATTTTTCTTTAAATGTCCAAACTTTTCATTGTTCCGGGAATAGAATGAAATACAGATTGGATTTTATTTTAGTTTGTGTTATTTACAAATATTATCCTGTTTTGTTTGCTCTGTGAAAGTTCTTGTGTTGGGCATGAACAAATGAGTAAAGAGCGTATATTAGTAATATTTTTAATTAAGTTGATTTGTGCATGCATATTTTAGTTTGAGGTAATATGGTAAATGTGGTTTGAACAGTTGGTTATGGTGGGTCGTTGTCAGTCAGTATTTGCGACCAAGATTTACTAAGGAAGCGAGAATTTGTCTTTGTTGGAATTTCGGGATTGGAGACAGATGGCGATATAAAACAGTAGGCCCACTAGCTTTTGTTTTATTTACCCACCTGTCAAAAACTATTAATTTCGCACATTAATGGTAGATTTTGTCTTAGAAGTATTTAGAAAGATATAATTTTTGCAAGTTTTTTTCTTTTTAATTTACAAAACTAATTATCTGAGGTCTAAGACCCACTAAGAGTTTTGAGTTAGAAATATTTAACAATAGATTATACTTTGTTGGTGGGTCTTGGGATTTTATTAAAAAAAGTTAGATTTGGACCTTTTTAATAATTTAATTAAAAACAATATATTTTAGGTTTAAAAAATGCTAAACATGACCAACATTTTTATACAATAACTTGATATACTTATATATAATACATAATTATTTAAATTATATATAATTACTAATATTAATAATAAACTTTTTTTTATTGAAAAACTAATGTAATTCTAAGTTTATAAGGATTGAAAATTCTGATTTAGATTGAGTGGTCTATTGTTATATTCTTATTTATAACGGATACAAAATTTATTAATTTACTCAATAAAAAATTTATAATTATAGAGCTTTAAGAGAAGAAAAACGAAAGATTACAAGAATAAAAATAAATTGAAATAAAAAACAAAATGTAAGTTGAACAAGAACTACGTACAACTTTACTTATGATTTATGTATAAATTATTCTTAATATAATTTTAAGATAATTATAATAAAAATTAACGAATTCATTATATATCATAATTTGTAACTCAATAAAATTTATTTTTACTACTGTTAACGAAATCTTCCAATTATATTTCTTTTTAATTTATAAAACTTAAATTTACATTCATGTAATTAGTCATCGACGTGCATAACATAGACCATTATCGTAAAGTACATGATCATAATTTTGTGGATATACCTATTTATGGTTTTAATTATTATTTACGGGTGAAAACATGTCTAAAATATAAGAAGAAATGGTTAATTTGTATTTTAAAATTTTTAAAACCTTTTACAAAATTCCATACAATAGATATGAATAAACGAAGTTTAAACTTGAACAAATACATCATCAATCAATTTTGCCAAAAGTGGTGAGTAATTGTCGGATATAAATTAAGTTAACAAATGTATTTAAGATACTTTTTCTAAGATCATTTTCGTAAATTTCTTTTCTCAAGATTGGTTACAAAACGTAACATAATTTTTCTATTGTTTCATTTGATAATCTTGGACTCACTACATATAGTTCTTTATGTATTTGAAGGGTTTAGGTCATGACCTCTATAGGGAAGTTGAGCCTGGAGCCACTGAAGCTGAGCCAGACATGAGTGCCGAAATTTATGTATTTAAAAGACTCTACATAGAGTTAGGCACTCCACTCCTTCTAGGAGCCAAGCTTCGTTTGAAAGTCAAACTCCATTTAAGAGTCTGACTCCATCGGAGTCAGAAAAATATAGGCTTGGGATGGCAGCTAGGGTTTGTTTTTCTCCTCTTTGTAGATCCATCTTCCTCCATTGTTCATCATTTTCATTGTGGTTAGGGTTAGATGTAATCAATATTGGATTTATATATATGTCTTTCATTTCAATGTCAGTATTTTGATTTTGTGCTTAATATTGTTGTGTTTATTCATAACTTGATACTTGATTTTTAAGGTATTAGAAAATATCATTCATAATCAGGATCTAAATTTAAATACCAAATAAAAACTTGTATTTACGAATAGAGCATGATTCATTTGTTATCTTAAGATCCTTGTGGCAAAAGCATGTCTTTTTTTATATAATTGATCAAGGAATTGATGGTTAATAGGAAATCTTAGACTCATTCATCTAAGGAATTAGGGTTTTAGTTTATTGTGGGTTGACTTTGAGATTAATTTGGAAAGAATATATTGTTTTTATGCATGGGAGGAAGGTTTAGTGAAGTTTAACCCTAACAATTGCATTCCATATTATCTCCAATCGTTTCCTACAATCCAAGGGCTCACTAAAAACACCAAAGATATTTTAATTATTTTTGTATATTTTTATTTTCTTGTTTATCAATTTAAATATTAAAAATAATTTGTAGTCTAAATTTCTTATCAATTGAATTTATTGTCATATATTGAACAAGTTCCTTGGAAAATAATGATATATTTATTATTTGCTACATAAACAACTGGTGCACTTGTCATTAGAAGCGAAAAATGCTTACAAAACTTCAAAATCCTATCAAATGAGAGGTTGACATGTTGCACACATGAGTAAGGCATTGATTTCCATGTCATATCCTAGCTTGTCATGCAAGTTATGTTATTTACCTTAGTTTAGCATCCAAACTTCATTTTAAACCCTAGCTTGGCATCTAAACCTATCTTTTGGACGTCCTAGGGTTGCACTAAGCTATTTTATTTGAAACCTAATCTATTCATGGCCAAAATATAAGGCCCAAAATCCTATTGTACTTAGCCTAGAATACAAGGTCTAGAATACAAGGCCCAAATAAATTCCTAAACTACTCTATACAACTTTTACAAATAAAGTCTTGTATTATTGATGCTCAAAAAACTTTAGAATGATCTCTTCAAAGTTGAACTTGGGCCTAAAAGTCTATTTGGAGACCCAAACAAGCCTAGATAGGCCCAAACTTCTGTTAAGCTCCTGATTAAGACTCTATCTTTGTGACCTCTTTATTCTTATTTGTAGTCTTGGAGATGATTCTCCATTATTAAAGGATTGCAAAAGAGCTTTAACGATATGGTCGTCAATCTTCTTCATCAGTGAGGTCTTCTTCATAAGGAGTCATGAGAAGAAAAAAAGTCATTAAATCCTTTGGAGTTGTTGTAAGGTAAATAAAATAACTTAGAGACACATTTAATGCTTTTTACTTAACATTAACTACATATATCTTCTTTAAACAGCACTCTAATACATGACATCACTTATCAGATCTCAGTTAGATTTTTTTTTTCAAAACATATAAAAACAAGGATCATATGTGGATGAAAGTCTTTGTAGAGCCGACCTATGACACATCAGAGGAGTTGTTCACGTGGAATAATTGTATGTATGTTCTTCAAGAGTGGTTTAGTCTTTCTAGGAGAGTAGTGAAGTAGGGTTGGATGCTTGGGGTAGGGTTTTGACATGTATAATTTATGGGACAAAGATGAATCTTTGTTAAACCAAGAGTATAACTATGCATTTAAGTGTGAGTCTAAGTCCCACATTGGGTAGGAATGAGAGAGTTAAGCAACATATAAGAAAGAAGATCCACAAACCCAACGACTTAAGGTTTTGGGTTGAAGGTGGTGTCATTCCCTTATATGGGTTGGCTCATTTCTCATTCTTGTTGATCTCCCCGGTGTTTCCCCCTCAGATTCTCCCAACAAGTGGTATCAGAGCCATTGGTTTACGGCTTGGGCGAGTACAATTTGACCCTGTATTGAAAGTCTTCCTGACAGAGGTTTCAGGCAAGCGTGTCCCGTATAAGTGTGTGAACGGCGGTACAAGTGAGGGGTCTTGAGTAATGTACTCGGGTTTGAGAATGCTTCTGCTTAAGGGTGAGTGTATCAATATGGAGGAGGGAATCTCACTTGAGGAGGAGATTGTTAGGTATTCAAGTGTGATTCTAAGTCCCACATTGGATAGGAATGAGAAAGTTGAGCAATATATAAGAAAGAAGACCCACAAAACCAATGCCTTAAGGTTTTGGGTTGAAAGTGGTGTCACTCTCTTATATGGGTTGGCTCTTATCTCATTCTTGTTGATCTCCCCGGTGTTTTCCCCTCGGATTCTCCCAACAAGTGGTATCAGAGCTGATGGTTTGCGGCTTGGGTGACCCTGTATCGAAAATCTTCCTGATGGAGATTTCAGACAAGCGTGTCCCGTATAAGTGTGTAAACGGCGATACAAGTAAGGGGTTGGTTGCTTCCGCTCGAGGGGGAGTGTATAAATGTGAAGGAGGAACTCTCACTTGAGGAAGAGATTGTTAGGTATTCAAGTGTGACTCTAAGTCCCACATTAGGTAGGAATGAGAAAGTTGAGCAATATATAAGAAAGAAGACTCACAAACCTAATGCTTTAAGGTTTTGGGTTGAAGGTGGTGTCATTCTCTTATATAGGTTGACTCTTATCTCATTCTTGTTGATCTTTCCGGTGTTTCCCTCTCATATTTTCCCAACAAGATCATTGTAAGAGTATTTTATGTCTATGTTTAGTCTTCTTGTGAGACTAGTGAATTTGGGAGTTTAAGTTTGATTAAGCAAAATTGAAAATGTAAGTGAAGTTATTTTATTTGTGATAGCAATTAGTGTAGAAAATTTGAATTGTTAAAAGGGAGTTGGTCACAATGATATATTTTGTACAAGAATGTTATTTTGATGAGATAGTTTTGATATTAACTGTGACTTTTTGTGTTGAAGGTTATTAGAAAGTATTAATTTATGTTGTGAATAGAATTGTGGAAATTATTAATCAAATTAATTGGATCAAGTTTGAAATTGATTTGGATTTTAGTTTAAGTTTTTTGATATATATATATATATATATATATATATATTGATTTAAATATATAATAAGTTTAGTGTAAATATTTTTTTTTATATTAGATTGATGTAATTAGATAGATATTTATTATTTTGGAACTTGTTTAACATATGAAAATATAAGTGTTGAAGTTGTTTTACTTATTTGGTCACTATTAGCAACTATTTCATTTAGTAGCTAAATATTGGTTTCTAAATAACATTTTTCTTGTGGTGAAAATTTAGACTAGGAGTTTGAGTTAGTCACGGGTTAATTTTCACTAAAACAACAAAATTTTTGCTCAAGCAATAGAAATTTCCTTGGTTTTAAAGGTATAATTAATTCCTTAATTGGACGAGTATGAGGTTTATATGTATATATGTGTAATGTAGTAGGAAATGACATATATTATGAGTTGTGAATAATAACTTGTAAATTGTAAATATGTTTGAATTCATGTAGCTGATTATATGTAAAATTTGAAATATTATTTTATATGGTGAATTTGATGTGACATAGTATGCATGGATATTTCCATAGAGGAAATAGGAAATACTATGTTGAAATGTTTAGGTTGTGTATTGAATTTAAGATTTTGTCTAGAAATTCTATATCTAGGATTCACATAGAGAAAAATATTAGGTGGTGAGAATTGAAGGAGGTTTATATGACCTGGTTTGTGATGTGAAAAATAAGTGTTTAAGTCTAATTTAATGCACCTGTGTTTTTTTTTTTTTAAGTAGAGGAGTAAAGTGTTCGGGATATTAATATCTTTGAATTATAACCTAAGATATAGCCAATGAACTTAAGAGTTAGACACTCAATTATAATAAATTTTAATATGTGCTTGATAAATTAATTGAATGTGCTTGTGATATTTTTTTTAAACAATACCTTATCTTGTTTTGTATTGTGTTATATGAGAGTAGACATATTTCAAGAAAAAAAATCTCATATCATAGATAAGTTAAAAGAGGAGAAAAAAAAAATCCTTATTTATTTTATATATATATATATATATATATATATATATATATATATATATATATATATATATATATATATATATATTAACAATGAGTAGTAATGTAATATCCCACTCATAATTTACACTGCTAATTATTACAAGATAATTAAACATACATATAATATTTATATTTCACTTCAAAATCTTTTTAAAACAAACTTGATTCCACGTAGAGAAATAATTTACCATAGTATGCCAAGTTCCATAAAGAGGAACACAATACAAGCACTAAATTACTATTTTTAAAAGATAACTAAAAGTATTTTTTTCTAGAAGTATTTGTGAGAAGAAAAAATTTATGATATAAATAAAACTAATATATGTACTTAACTTTTATAGAAAAAAAAAAAAAAAAAAAAAAAAACAAAACAAAAACTCTTTCTTATTTAAGTTTCAAAAGCTAAAGTGCATGAATTGATTTTAATTCATAAAAGTTTACATATTTTATCTTTAAATTTTATTTTGTAAATGTTTATGAAGGTTTATTAAACAACATCTATGATCAATATTTACCAAATATTGAGAGAACTAAAGCCGAGTTTACCATACATACATATATATATATATATATATATATATATATATATATATATATAATTGTCGCATAAATAGTTTCTTTTGTCACTTATGGCAGGGATTTATGGTGAAGAGGTTTTATTTTGCGATGAAAGACAATTTTATTCTCTTTTACTAAAACAAACTTGCATTATCTTACAATTTTTTTAATTGGTAAAATATTACCCATATCAAATGATACCTTATGCAAGAAAAAGGTTCCAACTTCGGAAACTTCACTTGTAAGGAAAGTTTAATTGTGACGATGTGTCACAAAACAAATAGATTTGTTGCACCCACCTAGACAGGATCACTTGAAATAACATTATAAAATATATAACTTTCAATCATTTTTCTATTTTGTGGAAGTTTTAAAGAAATTCACAATGTGATCCAACTATATACAGTTAATGATTACGAATTATGATTACAGAAGAACTTTTTCAAGTTTTTGATGGAGTCAATCCCTTGTACGATGTTAGAAAAAAATAGTAAAATAATTTGCATAAATGAAAGTTGAATTCGATTAAGACAACCTGAGCTATACTACACTAGTTCTAATTTTAAATTCAGTTTTCTAAAACACGTAACTTCAACCATGTTGATATAACATAGAATTTAAGATCTAATCTTAAGTAAGATTACAAATCATACAAATAAAAATTAGAAAAAATATTTAAAAGTAACATAAGATAAAAAAATTTATATGAATATACTTTTTATTTAGATTGATTGAGGAGTTTCTTATTATAGATTTGGTTTATTTCTTTTTGTTTTTTTTTTCTTTTTAATAATATGTTTGATGTGATGAGTTATAATTATTGAATTTTAAGATGTGAATCTAAGTGAGGTATGAAAATTAATAATGATATCTAACATGAGTTTTTTATTTTAAAAAAATTACATAAATATAATAACAATTCTTAACCATTTATTTTACAATGAGCTAATGTACCTAACCCATTTAGGAATCTAATATATTATTATGAATCCCGATATGAGAGGAATTAGGGCAGACAAGTTTCTTGAAACCCTAAAACTATTGATTGATGGAAGAAATTATGAATAGGTATTAGAAGGGAGATGTTAGAAGTAAGAGGAATCATTGGGTGAGGGTTTTGCAGCGTCTGATCTGAGTGCACGTGTTGGTTGTGGAACCAAAACAGTGATAAGTGCTACACTTTTAATCACTGCCCTGTGTTGCTATCAACATATTACACCTTTTTTAAGTTACCTTACCCATGGTGTTCATTAATGGCCATGAGTAAGCTTTTTTTGTGGTTTTGATGGGATCTAATTTTTTTATATAATTTTTAAAAAAATAAGTTTTTTAAACAATTATTTTATTTAATAACTAATATTTTGTATAATATAATGTTGGAATGATTGAAGGATAATAAGAAATACATAAGAATAATCATGAAAGAAAGTAATTAGAAGGTTTAGTTATAAAGAATATCGCTAAATAATCAGATTTTTTCATAGAGTAATATCTAAAGTGAATAAAAGATTTTAATTATTGAAATAGTTTGATTGTATCAACCAGATTTAAATTGTGTTAACTGATCACCATTTCACTTAGGAAAGGAAAAAATCTTGTTAGGAAAGGAAAAAAATCTTGTCAAGTAGAAAAAAAATTAGTATTAATTTGAAAATAATATGAGCTTAAGACCATTTTAATTTTTTCTTCAATGTTGAGATAGTGTGAGGCTTACATATTTTTGTATTCTTATATTAGAATGATATAAATTTGCATTAATCTCCTATTATTTATTTTAAATATTTTTCAACGTTTCTTTTATTAAATACTACAAATAATGTAAATTAATAAAAGAAACATTGAAAAACTATTTAAAATAAATAATATGAAATTAATGCAAATTAATGAAATGATACAAAATAGATATTTGTAAACTCCACACAATTTCATTTAAATAAAATCATCTCACACTCGTATGATTTCCAACTTAATACTGAAATTGTCTATATCTAACACAATTTCTTTTCTTCTTAAATAAGATCATGGCCAACTCATTTTAGATACTATTTATCTATTTCAATCATTAAAAAAAAATTACTCATTTTAGATATTATTATAAAAAAAATTATACTATTATGAGAAATTTGCCTATATCATAACTAAGGAAAATAAATTGAAAAATACTAAAAGAATTAATATTACAAAACACCATTTAACATAGTTTTACATTGGTATAAACTGTACAATTTCTTTTTTTTTTTTTTTTTCTTTTT
>Ga0209700_105163_pt1 | contig 22412 bp, 11 predicted proteins | sample SiratroredBW_FD_187528 | JGI IMG/M metagenome (GOLD analysis project Ga0209700, IMG submission 187528) | Root nodule microbial communities of legume samples collected from California, USA - Siratro red BW (SPAdes) (version 2) | ecosystem: Host-associated > Plants > Roots > Nodule | place: USA... | reverse complement strand
ATATATATATATATATATATATATATATATATATAGTGGTGATGTTAATATTCTATCATAAGTATATAACATTTATAAAGTATCTTAAACTTTAAAAGAGTATTTACTTTGAAGTTATAAAAGTTATATCCACAACGTGAAACTCAAGTCAGTATTGACGTTGGTTATGACAGGGCATCCGTGAGAACTTGGCAGGAGCCGCTATTCAATTTCACATTGTCTATTCATAGAGTCAAAATCCACAAACTACTTCACTTACTTTATTATTATTTTCATCGTAATAACAATAATAATATTATAGTTCATTAGTTTTAATAATTTTTTTTAATATTTATAAAACAACGGGATTTATCACGATTAGGATATCAGTGTTTTAAAGATAGCTAATAGGATTGTATTCTATAACAAAACATAAAAATTATAAGATATATACGAGGAATTATAAAGATGATTCTTGAGAATAAGAACTTATTAGTGTTTACCCGTGCGACCCACGATATCTTCGACATGACATGTCATTTAATATTTGTTAAAAAAAATATAATATTAAAAACTAACTTAATGTATTTTACTTGAATTAGAATAATAATAATAACATTGTAAAGTAATTAATAATAAAAATATCATAAAATTGTACATTTTAATCTAAATTACCATTTTTTTAGAATGATTTGACATAAAGTAATGTATAAACGTTAAAGCGGATTGAACAAATAAATGTCCTATTATGTAAACAAATTATTTATATTAGTTGTAACAAATAATTGAACAATTTTTTAACATAAATAATTTAAGCTTGTATTCAATGGCATTATTGTCTTGGATTTTGTCTTTCTAATAAGTAGGTAGATATATGATATTATTGCTTTACAATGAAATGTGTTAAGTTTTGATATGTACTCGGATTATTCTCTGTTTCTAATAGTAGGGTGACACCGAGTGATTATATAGTATATATATTTTTGTGTGTAAATATAAAATAACCCCCTTTTACAATATATGCAACAAACTTAATTTTTATATAAGAAAAATAATATGTATGAAGCTGAAAGGAAAAAGTTATTATAAAAATAATGTTATATTAAAATTTTTCATATTTATGAAATCGAATTACTTTTCAGAAAAGAAAAATTTATGTAATTTCAGTTGTTTTGAAACCTACAACTGAAATTCTAAACAGCATTTTTTTATCAAAAACAATTAAAAGAAACATCTTCCCTAGGTTAATAGCTTACTTTTAATTGAAAAAATTACACCGCCATCGATGCAAAAATGGCTTAGGGAACCAATATTTCTTCAAGACAATGTTAAAAGTCACATTTACTAAAAAAGATGAAATTTTCTTGTCAATTTGCTACATCAGATGGGTTTAACATTAATATTCATTTGACTTTTGACCCAAAAGAAACAAAAAATAAATAAAAATGTGTGAACTTGCATTGTCCTTAAATGTAAAATGGACCACAGTATAAAAAGAATGACTCATAGGTTAGCTTTTTTTTTTCTTCGTCACGTATCACTCATTGCATCAAACATGATTAGCTCATTAGTGATGAGGTGAAGTAATTATATTTTTTTCTGCTATTAAATCTAACAAGATGTTCTGATTATTACAACCACGGAATTTGTAAAAGAAAAAAAAACACTGGGAGAACTAAAATATATAGACATATAACTAAAGTCAATATCTAAAAAAAATATTGACATAAATGTGTATATAATTCAACGACTCAACTTAATACAACCTGAATTTAATTGAATTTATTACAATAAATAATCAATTCCACTATTTTTTTTTTCTAAAAAAACGCAATCTAAACTAAGAAACACAACAAAATAAATAACATGATTCTCACGCAAATATATATCACCTGTGTTCCCACCAAGCCACAAAATTCGCTCCCACTACGTCACTTCCTGCTAAGTAAAAGAAGTTATAGAAGTGTTTAAAATTATTCCATTTAAAATAACAAAACACAAAAAGGTGCATGCATTTTGTCTCAATATATATATGAATAGGAAATTACGTCTACGTGTCTATTTTTTTTTATTTTTGATATTAAATTTGTGCTAAATGTAATTGGTGCAGTTCTTTTATTAATGTTATTAACTTGAGAAATTGAAATAAAACAGTAGAATAGTTTGCGATTGTTGTTAAATGAAACAAAATTGTTATACGGTAGACATAGAAAGGTCTAAATATATTTCGAAACGTAAATGATTAAAATACTTGATTGGATAAATTTCAGATATTAAAAATATACGAATATAGATATTATTTATTTATGTTTTAATTTGTGTAAATACAAATGACACTTGTAGAGTAGTTGTTTATCACGGACAATTTTTTAAAGTTAGAAATGCACTTTTCTTTATTTATTATCATTAATAAAAAAATGTAAATGATATATTTGTTTTCTTTATAACTCTTTTGATGTTAGGTTTTTAATACAGCGTATTAACTCTAATAAAAAGTATTAAAACTAAGTATTCAGGATCATGTAATCACAATAGTTATTGATGTAAGTTCTAATACATTGTGATTTGTAATTAAAGGTAAATGTAGCTTTATTTTATGAATTTGCACACTTGTTTCTCAATGTGAAATAAAGAAGAAAAAAAAAAGTAAATTGTTTCCACTTGGTAGAAAAAGGCATAGCCTCTAACGTTACCATTCCATTATTAATAGGACCCTCTCTTTGTTATCCTATCCACTAATAAACACAACACAACTTGCATGTTCTCTTCCTCTCTCTCAACTTTTTCTTTCTCTCTCTCCATCTTTCCAATTCTTACAAAAATGGTGTCTTTGGTTTCCCAAGACAACAACGTTGTTGCATTGGTTTCTCGTACAGGCAGAGAGTTACAACGCTACAGAAAAGGTCGTCGCCAAGTCGTGGGGTTTGTCTCATGTTTCTAATCCCATCGTTGCCTTTACTATTCAATTTTCTGTATTTATTTCGTTCATGTAAGTCTTTGTGCCTCTATTTCAATTGTGACTGAACATTTTTGTTTTTCACTTTCAATTTGATGGCCACATGCGTGCAGATGCATACCCTACAGATATAAAATTGTTGATCAAACTTCGTTGGAGGGGCCAGAAGATTTAGAAGTTCTGGTTATCACTTCTCAGAAAGGCAAAGGGATGCTATTTCCTAAGGTAACCGCACACCATAATATCAGTCAATGAAATTCAACACCCAAATGGGATTGAAATATTTTGATTTGTTAACATTTTTATTCACCCCATTTTGTTTGACCAAACAACAGGGAGGTTGGGAATTGGACGAATCCAAAAAGGAGGCAGCTTTGAGAGAAACCATAGAGGAAGCAGGGGTTCGAGGCACTGTTGAGGTTAGGCTAATAAAATAATAAAACTTTGATAACAGTAAAATCATAAATCACTGTTAATTATCGAACTTAACTATCAGCAAAACTTGTTTAAGTTGAGATGAAATGAAACTTTGATTTGATTGGTGGTGCAGGGGAAATTGGGCAAGTGGAGTTTCAAGAGCAAGACTCATGATACATTTTACGAGGGCTACATGTTCCCTCTACTAGTCCAAGAGCAATTGGAGTTTTGGCCTGAACAGAATTTTCGTCAAAGAATATGGGTAGGTAATACTAAAACTGGAATGAATACATAGACAGTGTTTGAACTTTTCTTAGTTGCTTCTTCTAAATGATCAGTGTGATAGATTAGTGTTTGAATGATTCTTTTTCCTTCTTCTAATGATCACGAACTAAAAAATGTTTGAAAATTTCCTCTGGGGTATGTAGATGAGCGTTTCTGATGCAAGGGAAGTTTGTCAACACTGGTGGATGAAAGAAGCTCTAGAGAGACTAGTAAACCGTCTCATGGCTCGGAAATTTGGTCGTGTGAGACAAATAGTAGGTTCTATACACTGCATAGGAGATGGCAATTCTGACTTGTAAACGGGGATATGCATACCCTTTTAGCTTTTCTTCGACGGAATGAACTCAGGAATAGTACAATCCCATGGAATTACAAAAGGAAAATACACTGTATCATTAGAATAACAATAGTCATGGTACACAACTTTAGAAGTTGTCAAATCCCCGGTTAAGATACGGTTCTTCATATCTAATGGGGTGAAAATGTGAAAAATGAATGTCAGAATTCACTTTATCTGTATAGTGATACTCAAAATCCATTGTTCAGTAAACTATTTTGTTTTTCGTTTCAAGCAACAGTTGATAACATGTTAGTGATACCAAGCAAATACTATTAGTAATATAAATTATTTTATACTAACTTCTATTGTGATACAAAAGAGAGACTGCGAGGAGAAGAAAGGGAAAAAAAATTAAGATGATTGAAAAAGAAAGATGAGAGTAGTTAACATATGGCAGAAAAAAGAAATATTAATCTATAGAAGTTATGTGGCTGTATATGGTAAGAAGGGATAAACCATTTCAATCAAGAAATGAAATTGTACCTTTTAATGAAGAGCAAAGTGAAGATGAACCTCTTCCTTTGTTCCTATTTTTAATTTACATTCTTTTTGTACAATCAACTTAAGCTAAGATTGGAATTTGGAAGTAACATTTTTGGTGCTTCAACCACTTTGATGTATGAATTGAAAAGCACCTTTGATGCATAGAGGAATACGTGTGGAATTGGTTGACCCGGTCCTTGTCATTAGTGGAGTTCCTTGGGTGAAATTGAGAAGGGGAAAGTTGAAGTGGAATTTTATTTCAAGTTTTTGGTCAGCATAAGAAAATTCATTTCTTTATTTTGGTCTTCAGCAAGAGAAATTTTATTTAAGACCAAGATTAGTACAGGAACCAGCAGAGAAGCCTCTAAAATCTAAAAAGTGGTCCAAGCATGATGGACTGCTTCCTGCACCTCCAAGCGCTTCTTGGAGCACCCCAAATTTTTCATGTTGGACCAAATTACCCTTAAAGTATTTTGTGAAGACTAAAATGCCCTTGATGCCTAAAACTCTTCCACAAAGCTATCTTTATTTTTGCTGTGTAGCGCCACCTCCAAGCTAAGCTCTAGTTATTTTTATTTCGTAAACCTTCAGTAACAATTTATTTGAGGTATGTATAATGTATTTTTTGATTTATAGAGTATTTGAGGAGATTTAACATGATTTATGATTTGAGGGTATTCTTGCTAAATGAGTTGCGGAACAGAGCGTTTCGCAACTGTGTTACATATCCTTAGTACAAGTACAGTTACGGAATGCTTCTTTCTGCAACTCATTTCGCAGGAAATATGAGTTGCGGAACAAAACATTCCGCAACTATGCTACGGATTCGTAATACTGTTACGGAATGTTTCGTTCTGCAACTCATATTTTCTGCGAAATGAGTTGTAGAATAGGACATTTCGTAACTGTATTGCGGATTGTGGAATGCTCCATTTCACAACTCACTCATATATATTTAAACGAGTTCCTACACCTCCATTCCACTGTTCTGTTACTTAAAAACCTTAAGACTAAATCTGTCATTGCATAAAAGGTAACTTTGAAATTTTCAAATTTTTTGGGTGCCTCAAAAAGGCTTGGAGGTGCAGGAAGCAGTCAGCATGGTGTTAGGCTTCTTAAAAAGAAATCGGCACAAACACTATATTGGGCTTGAAGGGATGTTTAACCTAATTTTGCTTAGGAATTGGCATTGCATTTTGCGCCCCAAATATTGATCCTGCACTCCCATAAAAATTGATTTCCAATTTTATCTTTCAATATTTTGGATTATACATTTTATAAAGTATTTCTATATCTGGAATACATTTTGAAATATGTAATCTACGATGTATTAATATATTTTAAAATGTATTTTTAAAAATATATTCTAAAATATGTATTTTGAAATAAATTAATATATGATAAATTACATATTCTACAATATATTTATGAATACGCAATTTCAGAACGTATTACCAATTATACAATACATTTTAGATTATATATTCTAGAAAGTATTTTTTTAATCTTTTTTTAATGACATATTTCCCATTTCATCCCTTACGGAGGTGCAAGTTTAAAAACATGGGGTGCATAATGCAATGTCTATTGTAATTTAGTATACTGGGCCAATAAGGGAATAATATTTTAATCTTTGGACAATTAGGAAAAGACGATTTCTAAGTAACAGGTTTAGTTCAAAAATTCTATAAAAAGAATTGTGTACTTTAAAAATAATATGATTTTTCTACATTCAACTACGTTACATTAACTTTACAAGACAAACGTAAAAAAGGTTTTTAATTGTTATGTCAGATACATTATAATTTCATTGAAATAAGAAAAATTTCTACTATAGCATAGATAAGAGGACTCAGAAAAAAATTGATTGAAAGAAATTGATAAAAAAAAAATGCATGCCTTTACATTAGTATATTTAATTTTATTCATACTACGAAGTTTATTATACATTTCAACGGAGAAAAAGATCACAAAATTTTAAACAATTTTAAGATAAATGAAGAAAATATATATATAAATACATATACATATCTACACACATATGTACGTATCTGAAGTAATTCTAGACTTTGCTAAAGTTATGATGATGAGATTGAGGGGGGTAGTGCGATGTCACAGTTGTCCTTTACTGTCTTCAATAGAAAAAGGTGACGATGCAGTGTGTGAAAGGAAAGTGTCTCAGCCCTTTCTTTTTAGCAGTGTTATACCTTTACTTCACAATTAATCCATAGAGCCATACAATAATATATTCACAAATCATTGAAGAGCCACTACACTTCTTATACCAAGTTAGGTGTATGAGCTTATATAAAGCAAATTATTGAAACATCATTTGAAGAGGAAGGTAGTTTGAACTTGAAACCAGTCATAACTCTAAAAGCCACTTGTTTGATTAGGCGGAAAGCGACTTTAAAGTAGCCAACACAAAGTATTGCAATAGATATATATAGTTCTGCAAAATTTATATAAAAAACCATTGATTCAAACCAGTACCAAACTTATTTGCGTCTGTTTATTAATGTGAGGTTTCAAAACACTCTGAATTAAGCAGAAACTACTTAACATATAATAATAAATTTCTCTTTGGTTTATAAATCCAAATCACTTTTAACATCGTTAGAATCTTAAATTATTTTTTTAAAAAAAGAAAGAAACTAAAGTTGCTACTTTTGTTTGAATTATAGCAACCAAAAAGAAAAGCATGCAAACACCATAGATAATCAACTAGCCTAAGAAATAAAAAGAGTTTACACGACCCCACAGCTGTAAAATAATCAAAGAGAAGCTTTTTTTCCCGTGGTGGATTTTGCTTATTTAAAGCAACTCAATGTGAAAACTCACAGGTGGATCCTTCTCCATAGCTCAAAATCTTCATATTCATTTGGAGAAATAGTAACAGCACCAAAAACACTCGTTCCATCCATATAATGATATAATCATTCACATGCATATATATACGTGCCCTAAACCCTAAACATTCAAAGCCATATTCGAGTTAACTTACGTCAACATCTCCGAAAAATGAAAATGACCAAAAGGGGCTTCTCACGCAGATTCATCACAATGGTTGTGTTTTTCTGCATGACCCTTTTGTTGTTCCCTAAGTTTTCGGAGTCTTCGAGCACGAGCGCGTTTCTCTACAACGGGTGCACGCAGCAACGGTACACCCCAAACTCACCGTACGAGTTGAACCTTGACTCGCTACTCAGCTCGCTGGTGAACTCGGCCACGTACTCGTCTTATAACAACTACACGGTGGTGGGGTCCACGCAGCAAGATGCGGTGACCGGCCTCTACCAGTGCCGCGGCGACCTCGCCATGCCGGACTGCGCCGCCTGCGTGGCGCGCGCTGTCACGCGCGCCGGCGATCTCTGCCGCGGGACGTGCGGCGGCGCGGTGCAGCTCGACGGCTGCTACGTGAAGTACGACAACGCGACGTTCCTCGGCGTACAGGACAAGACGGTTGTGCTGAAGAAGTGCGGGCCCTCCGTGGGGTACAACCCCGACGCCATGGGGAGCCGCGACGCCGTGCTTGGAGGGCTCACCGCCGCGGGAGGGAACTTCAGGGTTGGCGGCTCCGGCGCAGTGCGCGGGATGGCGCAGTGCACCGGCGACCTGAGCTACGGTGAGTGCCAGGACTGCGTGGCGGAGGCCATCTCGCGGCTGAAGGGCGACTGCGGCACGGCGGATTACGGGGACATGTTCTTGGCGAAGTGTTATGCGCGGTACTCCACCGGTGGGGCCCACGATGAGTCCAAGGCCCACGGTAAGGCCCATCATCATGATCGCATGCTTCTTCTTCTCTTACTACCTCTCATGGGTTTCAAGTTCTGAACTCTCATGAGAGAAGTTTGATTATGTGTGTTCACCAATGTAAAAAATGTAATTTTCTTTCACAAATTGTAAGAATCAAAATTTTAAGAAGTCTTTAACTACTCATTTCTATATTTCCACAACTTTAATTTTTTTTCTGTATTTGCACTTTTTAACTTGTTTTCATCTAATTTTTTATTCATTATAGTTTTAAAGATTGACGTGGATTCTAGGTACAGAAACTAAAAGGTAAAAAATATATAAATATAATAACCAAATGAGTAATGGAAGGGACATTTACTAATGTTTTATTCTTACTTTTTAATTACATTAATGTAGTATTGTTTTTAATTTGTTTCTTGTTTTCAATATTTGTACAGAAGATATATAGAAAATATTTTATAGCATTTCCTCACAAATATTTAAATACAGGAAATAGATTAAAAATATAATAAAAACAAGACAATAGAACCTGAATAATCATCCCTTAAACATCTTAAGAAGTTTTTTTTTTCTCCAGTAAAACATTTTAAGAAGTGTTTTATTTTCTATAATTAAATTGAGAACATAGTTTTTGTTATAAAAGAAGAGAAAATAAGATGTTGTTGTGTAATGCAGGTCATGGAGGTGTTAAGACATTTGCTATAATTATTGGATCATTAGCAGGACTAGCTATACTTATTATTTTCCTTGCTTTCATGAGCAGAATTTGTGGGAGACAGGGTAAGTATTATATATGTACACACACTTATTTTTCATTTATTATATTGAAAACAAAATATATGGATTTAGCAGTATATACTAACATGATTTCTCCTTTTTCTCTGTATCTTTCCCATGCAGGTAAATAAACTAAATTAGTTTTGAAGTCAAAGTGGCATTTGAGCTTATCATTTCTCTTCTGCATTGGTTTACTTTTTTGTGCCTCTTTTGCTTTCTCTTTATTTATTTCTTACTTTTAAATTTAAAATTCACTTCGAAAGAGAACTTTGAACCTTGAGGATGATACCAAATGGCAAAAGAAATGTACAATGGACATTTGTCTTTGAAATTTTGAATACAAGAGAGAAAAGAAGGGAGGGAGCTAAAGAGATTCTAGCTACTTTCTTCCCCACTATTCACAAAGTTGTGTTGTCAATTGTTCAATGCTTGTAAAGAAAAAAAAAATTATATTATTCATTTGTTTCATTAAAGTGTTGTACGATATTTTTGCTTTTTCATCTTCGGTATATTCCTTCACCAACTTTTTGAATACTTTCCTAAACTGGAATGTCCACTATTCATTAAAATAAAATTACTTATACCATACTTTTCTGATATTCATATTGGATCCTTTTAATTTACTGATCTTTCAATATATACTTAGATATATTAATTAGATGAACCGGTTTCTCTGCCACTAATGCCATCAAATTGTTTAAATCTCCATATTATTAATGCTATATTATGCTTACCAGAAAGAAAATGGTACCTCTCTCAATAATATTGTTCCTATAACAAGGTTCTATATTTTTTAACTTTAAATTGGAAAATCCAGATCCCTGGTAAGTGCCAAAAAAGTTGGCTTGTATACTAAGTTTTCCTACATTTTTATTTATATTTCTTTAATAAATATAAATAAAAAAATATTTATTGAAAAGAAACGTGGGTCAATGAGTCGTGGAAAGACATTCACAAAAAAAAAAGAAATATGCTCCTCACCCCTAATCATTATTTATTGAAATTATTATATTTTTTAATTTATATAAATATCATTCAAAAGATATTAGTTCGGCTGAAAAAAAATAGTTAATTACCTTATTTTACATATTTATGATTAATTAATTCAATTATGTTAAAATGAATCAAACTATAATTTTTTATTTTAACCATATAACAGATACAAATCAACAAGCTAAACCCAAACTATCAATAAAATCAAGTTGAGCTATTAGTGTATTTTCCCAACCTATAATTGATGGATAGTTAACATGGAACTTCCTAACATAGGCACCTACTCCTAATTTTATAATAAACAAGAAATTTAACAGAATATTTATTTCAATATGCTTTGTGTATGTATTTCTTGATAATTAAAGATAGACAATGATAATCATAATTTGGGTGTAAGTTAATTAGTTGTAATTAAGAATAAGGTAGTATTAGATTTGATAAAAACGCATATAAGTAAAATTCTATTAAAATATTATAAATAAATAAATAAAGCAATTATAAGTTTAATTCAAACTAAGTTCTCTGGCAAAGAATATCCAAAAAAATAACATATAGAGTGGGAGAAGATAATCTAATAAAATCAGTTTTAATATCATATATAATGCATAAAAAGGAGCAAGGCACAAACACTTTTCTCCTTCTTTTGCCCCAAACATCATCATTATTTCCATGGAATCCATCTCTGAACCCATGTATCCCAAAACTTAGAGATTAAGGAACACACAACTATTTCCATCTACACTACACGTATCATTAAAACATTGTTTAATTTTGTACCCCACTAATTAGTTCCAAATTAAGAGACCCGTCAAATAATTAATTAAGCACTAGCAGTTTTTAGTGGAATCTTAAAATTAAGCAACCTTTACACAATGATATTCTAAAATATACAAGCTTAAAATAAAATTTGATAATGAGTCATATCTATCTTTTCTTTAAATCTTATGTTACCCACATTTATAAAATGCACTTTTTTTATTTGTTAAATTTTACTAGTCGTGTTAATGCTATGCACGAATGATTTTTATAATATAAACAGGACTATGTTCAAAATCAACTAAAAAATAGTATTAATTTTGTACATAAATATTTCATTCATGAAAACTAAGTACAATTGTTAAAATAATTTTTTTAATCATAAAAATCAAAGTTTATATATGAATTTTCATTTCAAAGTAAACATGTATTGAAAATTGTTTATGAGTTTTAACCATAAAAAAGAAAACTCATACGTGTTTTAATATAGGTAAAATTAATTATTGTGTGATATTTCAATAAACTTATGATATGATAACCATGTGTGATATAAAGTTAGTCACTACAAAGCATGTCAATAATTTTACAATCTTATTAACCGCGTATCATATAATTCTGTTTACTTATTCTTAATCATTATCATCAGACAAGTTAATTATTATTTGATATTTTTTCAGAACGTAGCAACTATTTTATTATTTAGAATAAATAATATACGTAATTGGGATAATATAACTATGTATGTATTTAAACTTCGGAGGAGCGAATTTACTTGTTTTGTTAAATTACAAGCTAATAACTTGTCTCATTTCCGACGCCAAACTCCAAGCCCAGCCCAATCAATTATACTAAACAGAAACTTAAAGGCCATTACATTCTGCACCCCTTGGTTTAAAGCTGCACCCCATGGGAGTGATCAAATTTCCAAAACATCCCACTTCACATTTATAAAATACATTACATCTTTTCTCCTCATTAGATCTTCATCCTTCACCACACCCTCATATCTTGCGCCTTTCATCCTCGTCTCTTGCGCATTTTATGTGTGAGAGGTCTTTCTGGAACAATATTACTTTATGAAGAATTATCTTCAATTTCATTGTTCAATCACTTAAAAAATGTTGATTTAAATCAGGATGATTTAGAAAGATTTTAAATTTCACAATTCAATACATATTTTAAAGATTTTGTACATTCTAGACTTCATTTTCGAATTTGGAAATGTACTTTGGATTATGCAATCCAAAATGTCTTTTCAGACAAAACATTTTACAACTAAACGAATTATTTGATAATTATGGCCAGAACTAGAGGTGATGTATTTTAAGGCGATGCAAGACAGAGATAGACAGCGTCGGTCCGTAAAAGAGTTAGAGAAAAAATTGTTGCTAACGTTGATGGTGATATTTTGCATGAATTAGTTGCAAGAGAACATGATGAGCACCAAAGATTTCTTAATGAATCTTCTGACACCTCCAAACTTGTGAGTTATGCTAATCATGTTGCATTAAACGACGAAGGGCAAGGTAAGAAATAAAAAAACTTCAATTAATGACATTATGTTTGCCCATTTGCTATTATTTATAGTTAGAAACATCAATATATTTTTGTTAGGATTGAGGAAATTTTAAATTGGTATCCAATGGGGGCAAGTTCAGTAAACTTGGAATGTCTCATCTCCAGATCGAGGTTGTCATGCTTAACTTTGGATTGTTGTTGTTGTGTAACATTAGTTAAGAGACTGTTCGTAAAGATACGCGGAAAAGTGGCACCAGTGATGGTAACACTTTCCACCTTTCCATTGGTGAGATGATCATCATGTTGGATGATATGCCTATGTTACTGTATATCCTCATCGTGGGACAATTTTGTAGATATGCGATGTTGGATTTCACATTAGTGCTAATATTTTTGGTTGAGTTGCTTAGGGTGAACTTGGATGATGTGATGACAAAGTTGATCTATTGTCATGACACACATGTCAGGCTTAGTTGGTTGCAAGAGGTTTATGAAGAGTGTTGTGTTCATTAAAGATGGGGGTATAGAGCTTGACCTTATTTGTTGAATCTTGTGGGATGCATAACTTTTTTAATGTGTTGTACTTGTAGTTGTTTATCAATTTGTGCATGTTTGAGGGGTACTTATGGGGTGTTGTCGCACTTATCCACATGTGTGACCAATTAGGAGATACATGAAAGTAGTTAGGTGGCTATATCACGCTTTTATAAGTAAATAATATAAATTATTTAAACCATTTAGATTTGTATTAAGTTAAATATATCAATAATGCACTCTTCAAATTGTAACATGCATGGATATATCAACACGTTTCAAGGATGGGAAGAAGGGATATAGAATCCCTATATCAATCCACATATAAGGAGATTTACCTTCAATCTACATGATTTGTGACCAGAGGCCATATATCCACGGTTGGCATTGTGCATATCTAATAAGATGGTATCACCCATGTTGTTGTGATCCTTATGAAGCCATCGCAGTAGGTCATTCAAGTTTATATTTATGTTTTTCAAATACATCCATCTTGGTACGTGCATGCATTGTCATTTGTCCAAATGTGTCTTGCGAAAATACAAGTATAAGCAGACATTTTATCAATCTCCTGTTTCATGTGAAGGTAGTGTTTTGGGTGTAATAAATGATAGGTGGTTGCACTTTGTTGACCACCTTTTCTTGGGTGTGACACTAAATACACATTTGTATGCTTGTGTAGTCGGATACATGTGTTGATTCAAATTTGTGTCACTCCTACACAATGTGTGAGGTGGAGGAAGTGATGGAATACGCTCTTGCCACCTTTGTCATAAAATAAAGAGGACAAAGAATCAGAGGGTTGATCAAAAGATTTCCATAATATTGAGCCCAACTAAGCCTGTTTGGGCCTCTTACCAGTTGTTCAAGCCTGAATGCAACCTTGAAGAGATCACTCTAGAGACCATGGAGCATTAAGATGAAGTCCTTTACTTGTATAAACGTTTAGAATAACTTAGAATAATTTTGGCCTTGTATTTGGGCTAAGAATAATAAGGTTTGGGAAATGGGTAGAATAGGGTTAGAATAGGATAATATAGTCAATCTAGGGTTGTATTTGGGCTTCTCAAAGCCCAATGCAAACCCTAGAACGTCCAAAGCTTGAAGTTGGTGCACAAGGAGCTACACACAAAACAAAGAACATATTAAACATGTGCTAAATGTGAATAAGAGGCATGGAAAGTGTGAAGGCCACATGTCATGCTCTCATTGGCTCTTATAGATATAGGGTTTTATTTTTGAATTTGAATTTTCTAAATTTGGCTCCACTTTGGGCTAACCCTAGTACTATAAATTAAAGTGTGTCAGCATATTGTATTTTCATCATGGAATGAGTAAAGAAATGTTGTCCAAATTTAGCTTCACTTGTTCTTGTGATCACCTCTAGGTTAGCTCCTCTTTTGAGTTCAGCCTAGGGACCTTGTGAGAGTTGGCCTCACCTCTCTCACATCTTTCTTTTTTTTTTTCTCTAGAGCACTTCATCTAATCCGTGAATTATAAATTACATTCATTACTTTTGTTGCTTTCTCCATACTCCATTCACTGTGAAACTCCAAATCAAGCAAGGAGCCAAAGTCAATTTTTATCAGGAACAGGAACATTGATCATCTGTATTACCACATTGTCTGACTCATACTTTGGATGATGGCAAAACATAACATGTGTCACAACAAGAGCATGTTTGTCCGATAATTAATTTTGTTTTGTTGTATATTTATTATTTATTTATCCTAATTATTTATTTTAATGTATTTAGTAACACATGTAATTTCACTAAATGAAAGGTATACTTAGGAGGATTGCTGACATCCTGAAATACATGATTGACCGTGGACATGTTTTTAAAAATACTCTAACATGGAAAGAATCACATAGTGTACTATAGTTAGCTTGTGACATCACATATGAGAGAGTCCTCCTACACTAGATATTCACGTATTATACGTAAAAGACAATAATGACGTAGTAGTTAGATAGGATTTTCACTTTTAAATTCAAATTATATTTTATATTAACTTTAATTTACGAGAATATTATCCTTATTTTTTAGAATATTGTTACAACTAATTTATACAAAATATTGTTATTATTAATAAAAATTAATTTTGCATTAGAAAAATATTTTTGCATTTAAAATATCTATTTTATATTAAAAAATCTATTTTATTTTAATAAATGGATTATAAAGATAAATAAAAATAAAAAATTCACAAAACTTGTATTTTAAAATGTACTATTCAAAATAAAAAATATATATTTTGAATTATTTATTATGAAATACAAATATATTTTAAATGATACACTATAAAATACATAATATACACTACAACTTGTACAATCTGAAATATATTATATATTTTAATTATATTCAGAACATGTAATTATGTATTCTAATTGTATTCGGAACATATAATTATGTATTCTAATTGTATTCAGAATTTATAAGAGGTAAAAGTTGAAATTCAATTTTTACGGGTGGAGCATGAGTATACCGGGGGTGCAAATGACCGAACTGAAAAATCTCCTGGCCCAAATAACTGGGCTCGATATGGAAACCCAGTTGCAGTGAATCACTTTCCAGTTCGCTATTCGGGAAGAACCCAGAACAATGGATGATTTGATTGAAGACGAACACAACATCAAAGAACATTCTGGAGTGTCCGCGACAACTCCTGTGCTAGACTCAAAAATATATAATAATTTCATTGTTCATCACAAAAATAGCAAGAACCATATTATACACAGTGTTTATCCCTTTTTCTGCTACATTTCACTTTGCACTGGTGTAATGATAAGTCAATGGCTGACACTATCTTTGGGTACCCTCTCAGACGCTTCTTCTGGAGTCACCCTCCAGTTTTCAGGGAATGGTCTGGCTCCACAGCCCTCTTAGATTGGCTCGAATCACCTAATGCCCACATCTTAAAAATTAATGTTCCAGGTACCATGTTCACATGGCTATGAAAATAATGTTAGATATAACAATATAAGTGTTTTTAGTGTTAAATTTTAATTTGATCACATAATGTTTAATGTAAAATTTTGTTATGTGTATATATAATTAAAACCCTAATCATAATTAGGATAATAGTAAAGGTATATATGGACAAGTGCATCGAATTTTTCACTCTTTCTTCTCATTCAATGACCCATTGGAATCATGAGTGGAGACGCTGTATGTAGTGGTAAAAATGGAATCTTTTTTAGGGTTTGACTTGAGTGGTGGAGTGGTTGATCGGTTATAATTGAGTTTTGGATGATGGGTGTATGTGTGTGTGTGTGGATAGGATTCAGCAAGGATGACATAAAGGTGCAGATTGAGGAGGGGAATATTCTACACATCAAAGGGGAAGGTGGGAGAGAGGAGCCTCAAGCAAAGGAAAAGGATACTGTTTGGCATGTTGCTGAGAGAGGCACTGGGAAGGAGGGTTTCTCAAGGGCAATTGAATTGCCAGAAAATGTCAAGGTGGATCAGATTAAAGCACAGGTGGAAAATGGAGTCCTCACTGTATTTTTGCCTAAAGACACAACCCCCAAATCGCCTAAAGTGAGAAACATTAACATCACTAGCAGGCTTTAAGCTTCTCAGATCTAGAATATGTTTATATGAATAAGAATTGAGGGATAAAAATGTCTTCATGATGTAAAAAATAATATAAGTTCTTTTGTGTGTGTATTGTGCCTCTTTCTGGGTAACCTTGTGTAGCAACTTTCATGTTACTTTTGTCAAATCAACCAAGAGCCTGCACCAAAGGAACCACTTCTCCCACCTTCATCCATTATGTCTCTAAATAGCTAATGGAAAGATAATTTGGTATGAAAAAGAGTATAGTTTGCGCCAAAGTTCAACAAACCAAATCAGAGTTTGTAACTTAATTGCTTCTGCAACTGTAACAACATTCATTTCTCACTAAACATGGTATGGAATTAGTAATCAATAATGTGTGTATTATATAGGAGTTGCCAACTAGATTAAGAGGAATATGATGTGTGTGGAGAATGGTAGATAGATTGGACTAAGGTGGAGGCAAAGTAACCTCTAAAGAGATTTGATTGTCAGTTGAACTGGTTCTGTGGGTTTGCTTTAGGCCTTCAAAAGATTTCATATCAACATCAGATGGTTCATAGGTGTTGCTGTATCGTTGCCAAAACAGAATTAAAATTAAAATCTTTTATATTTGTTGATCCTTTTGTTTGTTACAACTTACAAACACTTACTCCTGTCATATACCAAGGGATGTCACTGATTTTGTTTCTGCCTATAAGAGTGACTTTAAAGGCAATTTCTTAACTATTTTTACTGTAGAACAAACTACGCCTTAACAAATTGTATCATTAGAGATGGTTTATTAAGTTATTAAGAATTCATAGACAAGCAACAAAATGGAGCCACATTGTATAACACTGAACAAAAATTACTTGTAGGAAATGCAAACAAGAGAAAGGTCTTGTGAACCATATTAAGGGTACTAACTGAAGAATTAAAAAAAAAAAAAAAAATAAAAAAAAAAAAAAAACTATAAAAGATCATGCAGAAACGAAGTAGAAAATTATAAGAAAACTGATGTCTCTATAATGAACAAATGAAAGTTCTCTTTCAATGGTTGACCTAGTGATTCAAGCATTTCATTCCAGATGGCTTGAGACTACCATTTTCCAATCATTTTATGTCACTGTTTCTATCAACATGCTGCCGTCATATTTTTAATTAAAAAATAATAATTTTTAATATTTTTTCTTCTAAAATTATTGAAAAGAATTTCATCAAAAGTCCAGCTTCCAATTGAAGACATGCCATCTCATTCTGGAAATTCAGCAGCAAATGGAAAACGCACACATTATATTATCACCTAATTCATTGGTGGCACCGAAAAAGTAGAAACTCGTATTATTATATTCAGATTTTAGAGTACTTAAATCAGTTAACTCCAACGCTACACTCATAATCATAATGATTAGTAATCTCACTTTCCATACATAATATGCAAAATATGGATAAAAAAACACTCTCTTTAATATGTTTTCTTGTTCGTTAAAATTTAATGAAAATCACTAAAAATAATATAGGAATGTTTATTTATACAAGTGTCTTGCAAGTTGCAAACAACGTCTTTCATTTTTTTTTAATAAATTACATACGAGTGTATTAACAAATAACAGTTTTTAAAAAATATTATTTTGACAACTTATAGAAAAATAACTCTGCTTTAACAACTATGAGGTGATATAATTGCATGTATGATTAAAAGATATATTTGTCTTTATTTAAAATTTGTATTCTAGAAAGTGAAAAAGTGTTTGATAGTTGAACTAAGTCACTTTAAAGAGTTAAGAGTGAAAATTGTATTAGAAAAATTATATTTCATATTGAAAAACTTGTCTCACATCAAAAGATTGTTTTATATTAGAAGAATTGAAAGAGATGAGTGAGTGTAGAAGAACAGAATCGCCTAATGTCAAAAGAGTTTTGAAAGAAGAGGATTTAATTAAGGAAGAAGAAAGATAAAATTGTGAAATATTAACTGGGAGTTTTGTTGGAGAAGAAGATAATTTTTTCTAATTTGCTTTGTGATGTTGTAGTTTCTCTCATATATAAATAATTATCCCTTATGGTAAATTAAGAATAAACAAGGAAAAATTAAGATCACTCTTTTCTCAAAATGAAAATCACTCACGAACCACCTCACTTTATTGCAAATCTAAATATACCACCACTTCACTGGATAATTATGTCTAGGTGATTAATTATAACTCTAAAATATCACCTCTTGAACTCATCTCCAAAGCACTACCATTCCAAGTCAAGTCAAGAAAGGACCAACTTTAAAGATATCTATAAAATAACTTAAATTCATCTTCATTTCAAGTTAAACTCTCAATAAAAAAGATTACTTTTTTAATGAAGTTAATATCTCTAATTAAAAAAAGTATTTTTATTATTAATTTACCTAGCTTTTATGTAAATTGTCAAATAATTAACATGTGACAAACCATCTTGACGTTAAAAACTTTAGATAAAATTAATTTATTAAAACATATTCTATATTTTTTTAAAGAAGACATTGACAATTAGTTCACAGTATTTAAGAAAGTTTATTTATTTAGTTCAATTAATTGTATTAAATTTGTTTTTAACTGTACTTATTTTTCCAAAATTAGTCTTAAATAAATACAAAATTTTTAAAATTTATAATCCTCACAAAGAGAGATGCATTGTTAATTTATAAAATTTATTCTTTATCAACTGCATAATTAAGGATATTTTGATAAAAATAATACTAGAAATAAAAATAGTAGCATAAAAAGAGCAATAAAAAATTAAAACAATGTTTTATAATTAGAAACGAAAAGTAAAATGTTAAAAGGTTTTCAATATTGGTTGTGAGTGTTACTAATACCTAAAGTTGCATGGATAGGGAAATTTGATTGACAGTTGAAAAAAGTGTAGTCTCTGTATACTTATATCCGCCATGGCCATTTGTATCCGTCTTGTTTTGTTGCTTTTGGGATTTATATGAATTTGGAAGACAACGAAGTATTGGATTCAAAAACTCTTTCTTTTAAGCCATTATATATAAAAGCTTAAGAAATTTCTTTTATAAAAGCTCCTCATACAGGTTCATAAATATATAGATTAAACATCAGATTTCAGTGCGCAACTAAAAGTCTAGTTTATAATTACAATCTTAATTTATTCAAATTTGGGATTCGTTCATAATCATAATCTTATGTTCAAGTTGGGGAGAAAATTTTGGTTTTGAATATTAATTTTAATTTTAATTTCTATTTTGTCACTTATAAATGCAGGGCATTAATTAATGCGATTAGTGTGATTTAGGTAACGGGCTATTAATATAATCCATTTTAATTTCAACACTTTTTAGGTTAACTTGAGTTTTATTTAGTATATTCAACTATAGCGGATAGAGTAAAAAAGATTTCATAAATTTTAAATCCGATAATCTCAACTCACTTAATTACATAACATATAATGAATATTATTTATATAATTTTATTATATAAATATTATATATATATATATATATATATATATATATATATTAAGTGTTATTTTTATATTTTTTAAAAATATTAAAAATATTTATTTTGAGAAATTATTTCAATAAATATTACTCAATCAATATTACATCATTTGGACCATACACGAGTGGGACTGCTTTAAATTTAAATAAAAAATAAAACTTCTAATGAGTGTGGTGTGTAAAACAACCATTAATGTTGAAATGAAGGATGAAATTGCGGTAATAATAATAGTATCGAGTAGAAAAAAAAAATAAAAAAATTTGAGATGTAGTCAACGTAGAAATTGAGTTTTTTACAATACACTTTTCCGGTCTTATACTATTTAGTGTGATACATATACGGTATGGTGAATGACCTTTTCAATGGATAAAATATGATATCATGTTATAAATTGGTTTATGTTTAATTCAGCATTATAAAAATAATTTCAATATGATGCTTATTACATATTATATTTTAATAATAATTTTAGTAGACGTGGACTTATACTTGTTTGAATTAAAGGAAAAAAAAAGAAAACTAAAAAAATTAAATTGTTTAAATTAAAGGAAAGAAATTGATTAATGTAATAATATAATTTTTTATATATTTAAACCGAAATTCAAATTAAAATAAAAAATTAGTATCTAGTCTCAATAATAAAAAATTATATATTAAAAATAATATTTTAAAATAAATATCTTCATGAAATATAGACAATTTAGATTAATTAATTTAATTTTATGAATTATTTAAATTATTTATTTTATTATAATATAAAAGCATATACTAATAAATGCTAAATTAAAATATATTAAATTGTTTATTTTATTTCTTATGTTATTATAGTAAAAAAATATATTAATAAAATATGAATAGTATAATTCTTAAAAAATATCAGTTATATTTGGGTTTTAATCTATTATATAAACATAAAAATAATAAAATATTTAGAACATAATGAATTATGTTTTTTTTTAGTATGATCGATTATTATATAAATAATCTAGCACTACTATGCTTGGTATGTGGATTAGATAATGAATAACTCCCTAAATGAATATGGGATAAACTTTTATATCGTCTTAGAAAATGATTTAGACTTAACTGCATTTTAGTGGACTAATTTGAAGAGTGAAAATTATCCTTATTTAATCCATATGAGACTTTGAGTTTTGTTTTGACAAATCTCACACTCAAGATTATCATAATTAATAAGTAGGTAACACCATAACTAACCCTTTTGGCATATCTAAAATAAATTCTTATATCATTTTACAAAATGATTTAGTTTTAACTCAACTTTATTAAAATAAAAAGAGACTTTGATTTTTTTATCCAATAGCAGTAATTAGGTTGGGAAAGAAGTTTAAGAATCTGAATTCAAATCATATTAGTTCCAAACCAAAAACTATTATTTTTTATTATATTAAAATATATACAAATATATATATATATATATATATATATATATATATATATATATATATATATATATATATATGAGCTGAGAATAAAGATTATGTCAAAAGTCAAACATATTTGATCCCTTACTTTTCTAAAACACGCTTGCGATATGACAAGTCACTACACATATTTTAAATGCCATAATTAAAATTTCAATTTCAGTTGAATCTCAGTTTCATATTATTTTTATACATTAAACAAATAAATTTTTGGAATAAAAGTGTAATGGGGTCATTAGACATTTTCTGAATAATAATTTTTAAAAATGCTCAAGAACAAAATAATCTTTGAACAAAATGGGTTGTGAAGGGATCCTATCATTGACTTAGATGGGAAAAGACCAAATCATGAAATAAAATGATAGCTTTTATTAGTCTTTCATAGTGCAATAAAGAATAGTCTAAACTCTCACCACATGCCTCAACCACCGTGATTACTTCACCTTGAAATTAAATCCTCATTTTTAAAGGAATGAAATCAATTTTTTTAACTACTATTTCTTTCATAAGAACATATACCACCAACAACTCTGCCTATTGGTTTAGTTTGATATATATATATTAGTCAAATTTTATACTTTTAATAAATTTTATGAAATATAAATTTAATTAATTTAATCCTTGAATTAGATGTTTTGCTCTAATGTTGAGTAATATTAACTTGAAATATATTAAAGAAATGTTTTACAATGCATTATGATGAAATTTTATAATCAATTATAACTAGAATAAGTCTTAGCCTTTTATTGTCTAACAAAAATTATTTGTATCAATATATTCAGATCAAATTTAATTTTAATTAAAAAATTAATATAATTAAATTTTTACTTTATTATATGTGTTGTTGGTAACATAGAACATTAATATAATTAAAATGTTATCTTAATATATGTGTTGTCAGTAACATAAAAAAAAATACAAGTAAAATGTTACCTTGATATATGTCTTGTTAGTAACATAAACCAATTAAAATAATATAATTAAAATATAAACAAATTTTAAATCCAATTAAAAGATAAGAGCATTTTTTATTACACTATCTACCTTTTTTTATTAAAAAGACACTTTTAATATATATATATATATATATATATATATATATATATATATATTTTTTTTTTTTTTTTTT
>Ga0209700_105162_pt1 | contig 22419 bp, 10 predicted proteins | sample SiratroredBW_FD_187528 | JGI IMG/M metagenome (GOLD analysis project Ga0209700, IMG submission 187528) | Root nodule microbial communities of legume samples collected from California, USA - Siratro red BW (SPAdes) (version 2) | ecosystem: Host-associated > Plants > Roots > Nodule | place: USA... | reverse complement strand
CATGAATGTTAGGAATCCATATTATGCAAGGAGACATTGCTTTTGCTAATTCGAAGTGAAAGGTGATATAAAATCGGTCTATTTCTGGCATCATATCCATAGTTAGCGTATTCATCATAGTTAGAAACTCCAGCTCCATATCAAGGTCACGGTCGATATCGTCCATTGAACCCGCTCTAAATAACCTCCCTTTTGCTGGATTATTTCCGATGTAATCATAAAAAGCTAATTTTTCAGGAATTTTAGACCAAGCTTCTGATAAATTTTCATTTTCGACTAGTCCCGCACCAACTCTTCGATATATTTCTTGCTGGAAGTATCCCTGATCCCATTGATACCGAGTAGGACCAAATAATTCAATGGTTTAAAACGTGTTCTGTTGTTCTTTCTATTTATGTGGTAGAAATTTATAGGGAATTTTTATTTGTGTGGTAGAGGTTATTTGGTGAATTTATTGAGCTAATTCCTAATTATATATAAAGATTAGTTTTAGGAACTTAAATAACTCTCAAAAAAGTTAAAAATAAATTAACAATTTCTTCTATAGTATAATATATAGTTACAACTGATTGGATTAAAAGCTTGAATCATAATATTAATGTGAAATGGATTAGCCCTATGAAATTCAGTTTGAAGAGAAATATGGAATTCGATCCATTCCTATGATTTGACACGCGTCAAACAGATATAGCCGTCCTCTGTGTAATGTTAGTTACACTTGCACATTTTTCAAAAAGTATTGTTTTTTATTCAAAACCGTGTCGGTGGAGCGGAGCTATTCACAAAAGCGTCGTATATTCTATTTTACAATTTTTATAACAACAAGGTTTTTTTTTTTTTTAGATTATTGTTATGTGTTTGGATTATTTCAAAACTAAGATAGTCATTTTTCAAAGAATTTATATATTAATATCTTTTATATATTTTGAAGTGGATAATAAGGATAACGGACCTTATGTATATCAAGCAGAAAATTATATTATTTGTATTCTCAACTAATTTTGGGTACAATTATTTATTTCCAATTTAAGGTAAAATAGTTTAAATTATTGAGTATAACTAAACTATGTATTGCTCTTAGTTTTAATAATATTTTTATATTAAAAGTTGTATAATTACACTAAAAAAAATCATGAGTATTGGAAAGAGAAATTTCATATTTAAGAATATTTGAATGAGGTGAATAAATAAGTTGAGATGAATCCAAATATTTAAATTTTGAAATTCTGTAAATTGTGGTTGAAACGAGAATAGTTCGACGCAAGAATGAATATAAGTAAATGGGTGTAAAAATAATAATAATATCTATAAAAATACTTTTTCTATTTATAAGGATAATATTAAATCTAATCTTTATCTTTTGAAATTTATGATTATTTAGTTTGATTAGTGAGATAATTCTTATTAATTATTTAGATTAGTATTTATTTTAAGTTGTCACGACATCTTAATCTAGACTGAAATTAAATTAAAATAAAAATTTTAAACTATTCTATAAAACAAGCTTATAGATCATTTTTAAACTATATCAAAAACTTAATCTTTGATTTGGTTCTTAGACCAATCTCGATTAATAGATTAATTAGAATACACAATTTATTCACAAATTAGTGTATATATAATGGGCAAGTTATACAATGCCAAGTTATGAGATGAAGATATTCATTTATGATTGTGATGATAATTGGTGTCCCAGTTTAAGCATAGTTGGCAATAGAAATGATGCCACTTTGTATGAAGTTTCAAAGTTATTAAGAGATTGGGAAAGGTTGAATGGATTGAACATATGTGATTCTGGTTCACCTTTCGGTTTGGTGTTAATTAGAACTAGAATGCAATATTGTTAAATAATGACATTAGCATGACCAAACAACTATAAACAGATACGACAGCATCGGTGGTTGTTTACTAAAGCCAAAAATGTTTTCATATTCACTTACCAGTTATGTTGTTATGTTGTGCCATTTGGTTGCCTCCTATCATGAAGTCAAACATCGATGAATATAGTATATATTAAAAAAATCATGCTTAATGTCCATTTTTAGATATGCTTTAAAGAAACACAAATAGAAAAAAAATGTTATATTAAAAACATAAATATCATTTAATATAATACATGTGTTTCGTAAAGAATAAGAATATTGAATAAGAGATGTACTTTTAGAGTTTTAGTCAAAGTAGTTTAGGGTGAAAAGAGTGAAATATACCTTAAACCCTCCTTTGAGCATGTAAGTGAAAAGAAAAGCCCACAGCAAAACTCCAAAAAGTGATATGAAGTTTAACGCACAAAGTTTTGTTTTAAATAGAGGAAAAAATATGAGCACCAACCCCACAATATGGCATCTTTAATGTCTGAACAATCTTATCTCTTTGGTCGATATTTCTTGGTCTGCCAAAAGTCGTGTTTCCACTTTATATAATTCTCAGACGTATGAACATATAGTTCACTATATATGCTTCAGCCATGTATACCAACTTCATTTACAAAGAAAGAAATTCTAAATAACTTCTATTTATTTAAAAGGTTACTAAATATTTATATTATTAATATTTCATAAGTATTAATACGCACAAGTAAACAAACTGCTGGCATGATCCAGCAGTAAAAACACAATTTATAACCTCTATTAAAATTTTCTTCCTCCATTTTTTCTTTATATGTCCTCAGTGTTAGAATGTGATTTTTCTGTATATTTCTCCTATCTGTTATCTGTTGTATTATGTGATTTTTTTTTATTAGTGACTTTTTTACTTTAAACGACTCCATGTCCTAACATCCCAAAACTGTAAAATTATATTTCGACGTTAAAGTATTTAACATTTTATATTAATTGAATAATTAATATTTTTAAGAATAAGATAAAATATTATAAAATTCTTCTATTACATCTAACTTAATATTTAAAGATTTTATCTAACAAATCTAAAAATTTAAATAAGTGAATATTATTTTGACAAAAAAACACATAAAAAGATCTAGATAAACTATTTTATCTTAAGTATTACAACGTCGGATTTCATTTGAATTCTTTTGAAATAGTTAAGCATTGACTCCATTAATTCTTACTTTCATACATAATTTGGAAACCGAATATATTTTCAAAGTTAAGATATAATTACATCAACAAATATCCTTCATGCATTAAAATTACTTAATCTATCATTCATCACATATTTAAAACATTCATAACAATATATGGGAATTCAATTGATACTACATATCTTTAAACATGATTCATTAAATATAATTCACTAATCACACAGTTATTTTAAACAAAATTCATTTATGTAAAGATTATTTTATAATTACATATCTTTAAACATGATTCATTAAATATAATTCACTAATCACATAGTTAATTTAAACAAAATTCATTTATGTAAAGATTATTTTATAATTACATACCTTTAAACATGGTTCACCAAATATAATTCATTAATCACATAGTTAATTTAAACAAAATTCATTTATGTAATAAATTATTTTAAACATAAAAGAATTTCTTAACACTCATAATACTACATTTAATCAATTGTATATAAGATAATTAACTAAATGAACACGTGACGCTACACCTCCTCAAAATAATTAATTATTATTTAATAACCAATTAATGACTTAAGATAATTGATTTTTCTGCTTGTGACCATTGTTGTACATGCATGACTTGAAAAACATCTTAGGAGTACAAAATAATCAATTATTGCACAATATAATCAGTTAATTTATTTTTAATATTCTTCATTAATATTTTTTCAGAGATTCACACGAGAATACTTAAGATAAATCATCGAGAACATTAAAAGACAAAAATAATAAAATAAGTTTTATATTTTTAAATATATTAATTTAAATATATTAAAATGACATGTAATATGAAGAATTATTATTATTCTTATTTTCTACTCTACACAATTTAAAAAAAAGTATTAAATAATTTTTAATAATATTTTAATATATTTTTCACTAATTATTCTTTACATATAAATGATAGATTTGTAATTGTAAAATAAAAATTATATGTCATAATTTTGTTTCGATAATATTTCTATAGATAAAAATTTTATTATTCCTTTAAAAAAATTCAAAGAAGGATTTTTTATGTTTTATTAAAAATATAAAATATATTACTTGATTGAGTTATGCTCTTAAAAATAATCTAATTGTTTTAATTACTATTTTTATACTAAATTGATTATAATTAATAATGACGACTACAAAAATGTTAAGAAAATTTTAAAGATTAAAAAATAACAAAAAAAAATGTAAAGAGATTAAAATAAGAAAGGATATATATTTTTTTTTTGGATTTAAAGCATGTAAAAGTCAATTGTTTTATGTTCTTTTTAAATTTTAAGAAAATAAAAAAGTAATATTTTTATTTTTTATATTATATATAACTTTAACATCAATTTTAAAAATAAAATCTTTAGAGATAAATTCCCTGTTTATGATATCATTTAAAAATTTAGTGACACTGATTCAATATTATAATTTCAAAACTAATATATAGAAAATAAATTATAATATTTAAGTAAAAATAATTATTTTAAATAAGAAAAATTAAGGCAAATTATGGAATGAAAAAGTGAAAGTAACGTATATAGAATTATTTATTTATATTAAATAATCAAAATATAGAAATCATCTGTCTAATTTTTTTAATTCGAAATATTTTGTTAGCTTAATTATAATAAACAATATTTTCCAATTCTAACATTAAACTACTCTTGTTAGTAACATAGACAAAAAACTATTAAAAAATTTCAAAAATTAAGAACCGACTTATATTTTTTTTAAAGCTAACAACAACATAACTATATTTACAGGAATAAAAATGTACTTAAAACTAATATACGTATATGGTGCAACTATTTTTTGCAAAATAAGCAAATATTTGGTAGTATGTGGAAAGTATTTGATCTGTGATGAGGCCTGCAGACACATAATCACGTAGCCTCATTATTATATTGACCTAAATTTGAACATGGTGGATAATGCATGTCCTCACTATATTATGGTCAAAAGAAATGGTCATTAATCATGTCTGCCTCAATATCATTAAGCAACTATTTCTTGTTTGTATAGAAATTAGGGATAAACATGAAGAGAAGAATAACCTTTTGAGATTAATTAAAAACATCTTTTATTTTTTGTAGTGTATAAGGACAGTCAATAGAGATAAGCAAGATGGTGTTGTGATCATTGTGGCCCTTAACAAACCCTACTTTATGAGAAACTAATTATACTATGTACCCTACTTTTTGAAAAAGATTAAACAAACATGCTATGATCATAGTGGGATATAAATTATTGAAATGGGGCACTGGCTTGGCAACTTTTGAAGCTATTCTCCGATCTTCTGCACTTTCCTTAAACCATAAAACATGGGTATGCAGGGATCTAAGCCAAGGTTTGTGCTCATTGTGCTACCCCTTCTTCTTCTTCTTCTGTGTTTGATGTGTCAAGAGATTGTGGCAACGGGAAGATTAAGAAACAAGGAGGGTTGTGCATCCACTGGCATTGCATGTGGCTCTTTTGATCCTCCACAAATGGACCAATACGATGAAGCTTATGTTTCTCCACCGCATGATGATTATGATTATGACTTCTATAGAAAACATGGTGATATTCCAAGCCCTGGTGCTGGTCACTAAGGTCAGTGTTCATCTATTCATACACCTAATAATATGGTCCCTTTTTCATCTTTTTTTTTTTCAATGTTCAATTTACTATTTTGTGATATTGTTTCTGTATTTGTTCTTGGTAGATGCAGTTATATGATCGTGATCATGGAGGTGTAATGGTTTCGGAGACCAACTTGCATATTTTGTCAAAAATACTTGTTTTATATGGTTTGTGGGTATTTTAATTAGTTGCTGTTCACTGTTTATAATGACATACAAATTGAGAATAAGATAAATTGAATTTATAAAGATTTGTTAATTTATATAGTAGTGAGGAGGAGATGCCATGTTTGTGTATTTCATTTCTGTTACAAGAAATAATAAAGATTTTTTTTGTATCGTTTTCAATTTACCATTTGAACTTGAATCAAACCAAGTAAAGTTGAGAAACACTGTATGTTTCCTTGTTCTTTCTATGGTGGAAATACATAATCTGTTTCTTCTATCTTTTTGTCTGTTACAGTAGTTCTTCCTTAAGTGCCAAAATAAGTACTGATGAAATGTTTGGTGAGAGGAAGAATGTTACACAAAAATCACACTTCCCATATTTTCAATATTTTTAAAATCATTTCAATAACTAAAATAACCTTCATTCACTTTTAAACTGTTTGTTTTAAATTTGAAATATAATTTATATACTATAATTATTATTTAATATATTTTATGTAATTTTTTTTTATAGTGTACCATACATAGAACAAAATATTAGTTCTAAATTAAAATGTTATGAAAAATCAGAAGTTCATTTTATAAGATTATAACTACAAATGCTTTTTTTTTTTAACTTTAAAAGTTAGCTATAATTTTTATAATACTATTCGGCTCGTTAAAATAAATAGAAATTTGATTTATTTTATTTTTTTTATTAAAAACTTAAGTACACATATAAAAAATATTTAACATGTATTTTTAAAAAAATGATTTTTTATTTAAAAAAAAGGAAACAAAAGGAATGACACCACTTTTTTTTAACATTAAACATCTTCAAGTATAAGAAGCAAAAAAAATTCATGAGCCAGTCTCACTTTACAAGAATGATTTAAAATATCACTTAGTTCTTGCAATAACAAAAGTTTAAATTTACACACGTGTATATGTAAATACATATATTAAAATGTTAAAGTTAAGTTTGCTTATGCATTTAAAAGATAATTTTTAAGTATGAAAAGGTTAAATTAAACAACTAATTAGAGTAAACTTAAACATTAAAATTTTAAACTTATTCAAAGAAGATAATATTTTCGTTACCGAAATAGATAAATTTGTGAATTGAATATTGCAAAGGCACCAAACAGTTTCGTTTTGCAACCTCTTACTTTTCTTCCGTATTCGTATAAATATTAAAACATCTATCTTGTCTTTCGGTTTAAATTTATTCTCAAATTGTATAATTTGAAAAAATGTATTAAATTGTGCAATTTGAAACCAAAAAATATCACATTAGATAATTTCGAAACAGCAGAGTAAAAATTAATTTTAACTTTCAAATTATATTATATTTTAGATTACACAATCTAAATATTTTTCTTTTATAAAAAATACAATCTAAAATAAACTTCAAGAATCAAAAATTACTTTAAGATTACTTAATTAGAAAGTTGTCACAAAGTGTATTTTGAGTCCAAGAATATAGTTAGGGTGCGAAAAATATCCTCTCACATTAGAATCGAGTGATATGAGTTTATCATTTTGAAATAAATAAATAAGAAAAGTAATCCAAACTATTTTATTAAAAAAACGATTATAATAAAAAATGAATGTTTTTATAATTATAATTTGAATATGAACGTCTTTATTAAACAATAAATTAGTAATATTTAGTATTGGATTGTTAGTTAAAACAAAAATTGATTAACACTTAATATCAAAATATGATTATGAAAAATAAAATAAATGAAAGGACAGCATAATCTTTCTATTTGAACTAGTTAAAAGTCATAAAATACTTTAACGGCTAGATTAAAAATAATAAAAAATAAATAAATTTTTATAATTTGAATGTAAAAAATTTCGAGCTGTATAATCTAGAAGTTATTTTTTAAGAACAAAGAGAAAATTTTCGTATTTATGGGATAACTGTAATATAAGGGTGCAAAACGAAATGGCAAAGTTGCAATAGTTTGGTCTTAAGGGATGCAAAAAGCAGGACAAATTCTTCCTGCACCCTAATATCTTCTTCCTGCACCCTAATATAAAATTTTAATTCCACAATTGACCCTATCCGATTTATACGAGTAAAAAAATAAGAACCGGATGACACCCCCATCTGGTTTATATTTCAAAAAAAATGACAACCAGATGAGTATGTCATCCGGTTGTCATTTCAAAATAAAATGACAACCGGATGACACCCCCATCCGGTTGTCATTTGAAAATAAAATGACAACCGGATGACACCCCATCCGGTTGTCATTTAAAAAAAATTCATTTTATTTGGAAATGACAACCGGATGGCATACTCATCCGGTTGTCATTTTGATTTTGAAATGACAACCGGATGGGGCTGTCATCCGGTTCTCATTTCCAAATAAAAATGAGAACCGGATGGAACCCATCCGGTTCTCATACATCAAATCGGAAAATTCTTCTGTTCGTCGTCGACAACGTCTAAACCCCAAATCAACTACTTTAATCAGCAATATCACTTACTAATTGCTAATAAATACCAAAAATTACTTACTTATTGCTTGTTTTAAGGATTAATCAAAGATTTGAAAACAGATGAAGTTAAAATGACAACCGGATGGGGTGCCATCCAGTTGTCATTTTATTTTGAAATGATAACCGGATGACATACTCATCCGATTGTCATTTTTTTTGAAATGTGAACCGGATGGGGGTGCCATCCGGTTCTTATTTTTTTGCCCGTATGAACCAGATGGGTGTGCTGAGATATTTATGGAATTAAAAAATTTATATTAGAATGCAGGAAGCGTATATTAGGATGCAGGAAGAATTTGTCAAAGAGCAGCGGTATCAAAGCCCAGATATAGGCCCAATGCTTCAATACTGCAAAGCTGCAAATCCAAAGTACAAATCGAACGACAGAGACAGAGAGAAAAGTGGCAAACGGTTGATGTGATGAACGACGTCAAAAGTAGTTTTGAATCTATTTTTTAAAATTAGAACATATCGAAAGTGTTTTCAATTGGACTGAATTGGTCTGGCAAATGAGCAAGAATAACCATAAACAAGAAGACCCAAGTGCAGTTATTAAAACAATAAAACGTTATTTTTTATTTATAAAGGTTAATAAAACAATAATATTTTAGTATTTCTCTAAATGAATTTATTCAATTTGATTATATTTAAAATGAGTAAGAAAAACATCCTTAAAGTTATACTATTTATGCATATTGTATGTGCCTTCTTTCCCTAATATATACTCAAACTCAAAATTTACTTTCAATCACTATTTTCTTTATAATTTTTTAAATAATCTTTTATGGCAACTCCTTATTTTTAAATTATTTTTTACAAGCAGTCGTTGTGACTCTCATTTTCAAAATAATTAGAAAATACAATTTATTATTATCATCATATGTTAAATTTATTATTATTAGTGATTTTATATCATTTCATTTGTTGGTTATAAAACTCACTTAGAAATTAAACATGTTTAAACAAAAATAACATTAGTGGAGAAGTTCAAGCTAAGATTCACTAAAGTGAAAAATTTTCTAGATCAATATAAAGTATTTATCAAACAACAACAATTTCTTTTTGAAGCAAATGATTTTTAGAAAGTTATATTAAATTTTGCATAAATGAAAGATCAACTTTACTTAAAGGGAGATCATCTTCATAGCTTTAACAACATGCAGTGGTAAAGTAACATCCTTTACTTGCAAAACTCATTTTTAATTAGTAGAAAAGATTCTTGCTAAAATTAGTTGAAGATTATTAGGGATATATTTTTCTCTTTTTCAACTGCAAGTTTCTTCCTAGTTTCTTGTTAGATTTTTTTTTTTCTTCAGGATGTAATACTTTGTTTGATTGTTACCAGAAATATTTGTTTCCAAAACAGAAAATATATTTTTATTTTTATGACTCAAAGTTTTATTTAAGACCTAAGGTCCATTTTATATAATGTTAACATATTTTAGTAGACAGGTTTTATAGGATTCAAATATTAAATTTATGATACTATGTATTATTTTTACAATGGATATATTGTAATAAGATTTCAAGGCATATTATGATTTCCAAATCTATTTTTTTGACCTCAGTTGAATTTCTGTTATGTTTTTAAGCTTCATTTTTTATGATGGATTTTTGTGTAAAAAACATGATTTAATTTTAGATTTGAATTAGAATGATTAATAGATCTAAGTGTTAAAAATAGAGTTGATAAATTAATTCTTGTGATTATTTTTTCTAAAATCTACTTATAGATTAAATTACTAAGAAATTAGAGATCTGACATTGAAATTAGTTCTTAATTAGAGAAGGAATTAAGATTCTTATAGATTGAACGTGTTGTAGTAGAGATATGATCTAAAATCTAGTATATGTAGAGATATCTATAACATTCATATATAATTGTTTTACACAAATTTTGCATGTTTATAATCTGTTCATAAAAAAATTATTTTTTGAACTTTTTATACTTTATTTTGTATTTCATTATTTGTAGCATTTGTATATTTATTTTTCTATACGAAATAACTGTTGATTAGTCATAATTAGTAATTTTTAAACTTGTTTTCCAGTATTCGAAAAGTCTTTTTGGGACACCATGCTTTTTTACTCGTCAAACTATTGCATTAAAACTGTTGTTTTCCAAAATTGTACCACCACCATACAGGTAGCATCACACAGTAAACAAGGAGGAAAATTAAAAAATGCATTAAATTTAATGATTCTCATTAATGTTAATTTTTCTTACATGAAAGGGATAAATAATTAATGTTATCATGATCTTTTTCATTTAACAAACTCAAAATAAATCACACTAGATATATAATTTAGGTTATTTTTAACAATGGTTCATCAACAATATAGCAAACATGAATAAATTCTCCCAACCAATAAAAAAAACATGCAAAAGGCTCTGTAAATTTACATATTCTATAAATTCATCACAGTTTTTTTCCCCCTCCATTAACCAAACATTACATTGAAGATGTAACATAACATTTGCATCATAATTGATTAGTCCTCAACACCTATCAATTGCTTGGTCCCAAAACCACCAAAAACTGCAGATTCAAACCGTGTTCCAGCACAATATCCCTTATAACAGTTGTTTAATCTTTATTCTCGAACAATGTGATATCTTGAACAAGTCAATCTCTTTACGCTGCCCTGATAATGAATGAATCAATAAAGGAGACAAAGGAAAAAAAAAAAAAAAAAAAAAAAACTGTATACCACACTGTTAGCAATGTGATTATGCTGTGTTGTGGTCCAATCATAGTATTTGTTATCTGTTAATCACTCTTAATTAGCATTCCATACTTCTAATTATAATGCTGAGATGCATATAAAAAAGGTTGATGACTACTCAAAAGGAAGAGATGTAAATGGGCAATGAGAGCTAAAAATGGTGAAATCTTATGAGTTCAAGTTGTTTTGATCAATATTTACTTTGATGCTGGAAAAGTCTTTTCTAACTACACAATTTAATACATTTATTAAGCATGGAAAGTGACCTATGCATGGTGTAAGGACCTTGTCATGTATTTTCTTCAGGAAATAGTGTGACCCTTCTGCATTTTTTGCTATAAAGCCTAATTAGATATTTGTTGTTGGATTTAGCTTATAATAAAAGATATTTATTTTTTGGAGAAACACCATTATCATACTTTATATTTGTTTAAACCAAGAGTAAGAAAAAAACATTCTTAGAAAAACAGAAACAAAACATTTCACAAGCTGTAAGTGACAGTGACAGTGTCACTATGCAATTGCACATACCATATCAAGGGAATGTACATCCTCCTTTGATTGTAGTCACGTTCTACTCTCTTTACAATTCCAAAATAATAGTAATTTTTTGTTTTGTGTGCATTAATTTATTTGGCGACATTCGTCACTGTCGGTTGGTAGAGAAAATTAACAGCCTCTATCTCTACTCTTGTTCTTTTAATCTACAACATAACAGTGTCTCTACCATTGTCTCATCCTTTAACCTTAAAAAATAACAAAAAAAATTCTCTGCAATTCGGGATGAGATGTATCTGTCCCTTTTGCTTGAAGTGAAAAGTGACACCACTAAACATGCACATACACATACACAAGTAAATGATGTATCAAGGTAAGGTTTGATTCGGTTCATGGATTCATCAGCATCTACCTTTCAAAATTCCCACGTGACACATGCGTTGAACCATGATATAAATATGTGATAGATTCATAACTCGTTTTCACACAACGTGTTAAGTGAAGTAGTGATTTTCACGAGCACAACTTACGACTTTGGGACGATGCTAGATGCTGCGTGATCCCGTTCGGTTCCCATCTTGAAGTGATTGAAACAAAGCTATGAGGGTCAAAAAAGTTGATTTGGGTGAATGCCAAATAGGATAAAGTGACTGAAAAAGAGCATAGTTGGTTTGCTGCAAGAGGGAAAAGATTGGCATTAATGTCTCAATAAAGGAATTGTAAAAATCCTGGAGTTGGGTGGTGGAGAAAGTGAGGAGCACGTTCACTTGTTCAGGTACCATGACCTTTCAAAATGTAGCATTTATAGTCATGCACATGCCTTTGTTTTTTCAGTCCATCATGCTCACTGCAGCATTATGGTCCATCCCCTCGTTTTCTAAGTATAATTTCTTAGACATTAATTTCACTCTTTCTTTTTTAACCCCATTTGGCTATGTGTGCTGGCATATCAGTTGAATCAAAGAAGGAAATTCAAAACAAAAGTCAATTTAACGTTACAAAACGGTAATTCAAGCACACTAGATAAGTCATCAGTTAAAACGTTACTCTATTTTTTTATATATTGAAAGCCTACTTTTTTCTAACTGGGTCATCCACTAACTAGTAACTGATTGAAGAGAATTTCAAAGGGTAGGTAGGTGGGTGGGGAAGTATGAATTTTGAAAGTTTGGTTGGCAATGGATACAATAAATAAAATGAGGTGAAAAGCTAAGATGAAGAAAAGAGAGTTGTGGTAGATAAATTATGTGATGTGAGGGAGAAGGGAAATCAAAAACGATAAGTGATCCTCCAAATTGGGTTGATTTGGGGCAGGGGCTTGGACTAGTGAAGTTGTAACTGTCGTTAAATCACGTGATCATGCTTTGTGTCAACATCATGGGGACGGTTGGCTCATTATATTCTTGTTTTTCTTTTTTCCTGCTTGCTGCTATGTGACTTTATGTATCCATTCATCATAATAATTGACCGCAAAATTATCTTCTTTTTGTTCTGTCTTCATCTCCATCATTGTCTCAACTCCTAGTTCTGTTAGAGATTAATTTCCTAAGGTGCTTCCTTTCTCTCTAAGGCTTAATCATTCCTGTTGGACTTATCAGCTAATAGTGAAGTGTTTGTTTTTATTATCTCTCCATGGTCCAGCCACAGCAATGAAAATTAAATGGGTAGAAGGTAAAATTAAAAGAGAAAGCAAAAAGCCAAATGATAAATAAGGTGGCACATGATATGATACAACTGGTTATTTGAATGATTGTGTGTGGGATGGATGAAATGCACTTTCTTTGCCTGGGTGGTTCTAGCTATAGTGTATCTGATTAACACAACCTGTGGATTCTTTTTCCCCACAAATATTTTTTTAATCTTACCTTTTTTTTCTTCTGCTGCACCACCATTTCCTTTGAATATATTATATGGGAATTGTGATTTAATGAAAAAATATCACCTTTGGAATACTGCTTTTTGGGTTTCTTCTGGCCTTCTTAATTTTTGAGGAAATAAAAAACTGTGCCCACTGTTGAGGGAGATTTGACAGAGATATGGATGTCATGTGAGTTTATCCAAAAGTGAGTGAATGTCTTCCTTCTTCTAATCACCTCTGATTGTGGGCACACAAGATGGGTGGTTGTAATTGTTGGTCTGAGATTCCTTTATTCTCCTGTTTCAGAGTGCAAGTTCCTTCGGTTTATGTAACATAGCTGGTGCTGTTGCACAGGGCAGATCTGCACCTACAACTGTGCTTTAAGCTGATACCTTCTACCATTCAGAAGTGAAGCCAATGGATCTTGAATCCAGCAAGTGTTGGGATACCTCAAAGGTTAGTGCATTAACTTAGTGCAATGTGGTTTCTTCATTGACTGATAAAATTTTAGTTCAAAATGAATACTGAAAGAGTAAGATTGCAAATTTCCTTTCAGAAGGAGTCTTGGAAGACTATTATGCTCTTGGCCTATCAGAGCCTTGGTGTGGTATATGGGGACTTGAGCATTTCTCCTTTGTATGTGTACACGAGCACATTTGCGGAAGATATTGAACATTCAGAGACCAATGAAGAGATTTTTGGTGCCCTTTCTTTTGTGTTCTGGACTCTGACACTGGTGCCGCTATTCAAATACGTTTTTGTAGTTCTTCGAGCTGATGATAATGGAGAGGGTAAGCATTTGAATGAACATGAGGGAAGCCCTTGTGCTGCTTCAACTCTTTTTGATGGTTTTCTTGCATGGTTGTGCAGGGGGTACATTTGCTCTATATTCCTTGATTTGTAGGCATGCCAAAGTTAGTCTCCTACCAAATCGACAACATGCGGATGAAGCGCTTTCTACATATAAGATGGAGGAGCCTCCAGAGAAAGATAGTTCTAGAGTTAAGATGGTTCTTGAGAAATATAAGGGCTTGCATACAGCTCTCCTAATTGTGGTTCTTCTTGGCACTTGTATGGTAATTGGGGATGGACTACTTACCCCAGCTATTTCTGGTAAGATTCCACCTTATTAACCATATTCGATACAAATATTTTCTTATCAATTTTTGATTGGCCATCCATTTGTGTAGTTTTCTCGGCAGTATCTGGTCTTGAGGTATCTATGTCCAAGAAACACCACCAGTGTAAGTTTCACTGATGTCATTCTCTGTATTGCTATTGAAGTTTGTTTCCTAGTCAAAAGAAGGTAAAAAAAATTTAAGTAGTCATTTCACTCATAGCTTATCAGAACTGTTGAAATGGTCAGTTTGCAGGATTTGTTCCTTGTTTTTGTATTTGAACCTATTGATATGCGTTTGCAGATGCTGTGATTCCCATCACTTGCTTCATACTGGTCTGTTTGTTTGCACTACAACACTATGGTACACATAGGGTGGGATTCCTTTTTGCTCCAATTGTGTTAGCATGGCTGTTGTGCATCAGCACACTTGGTTTATATAATATATTCAAATGGAATCCACATGTATATAAAGCTCTTTCGCCATATTATATGTTCAAGTTCTTGAAGAAGACAAGGATAAGTGGATGGATGTCTTTGGGTGGAATATTGTTGTGCATCACAGGTAAATATTGAAAATTCATATATATGGTTAAGTATAATATCTTGGACGGCACTCCTGCATAACATATTCATTAAATTCCAAACTCTGCCTATCTACAAAAATACATATGCTGTGTAGTTGTCTTTTCTGCAACCTGGTCAAAATTATGATTTAATTAAGAGATAGAGCATGTGTAGAGAAACTTCTGCATAAGTACTTCTTGGAGAACAACATAAGAAAAAAAATGAAATAAATTTATCTATAAGTTTAAATTAACTTGTGTTCAAGTAAAATATAAGAATGGACCTTGAACAAATTAGCTTATGTATAAGCTACTTTTAATTTGTGGAGAAACTCATTTTAATTTTATTTTATTTTTCTTCTAGAAATACTAATGGAGAAGTTTGTCAAAACCGATTCAGATTAATTTCTGTGTGAACATTTACTTTTGAATCAACTCTTCTCTTATTATTTTAGTGAGACTTTTGAATCGATTCGGGATGCTCCAGTATTATTATTCCCCTAAAAATATTCAACGGCATGGTGTTATTTACATAAACAAATTTAGTTTACTTTCACTATAAAAGCAAGAGATTTTGACCCCAATATATTTGATTTTTTCGCTGAGCATTGTAAAGTATCTATGGTTGGTTCAACATGATGTTGTTTGGCACATGAAGGACTTCTTATGTTGACCTTGTGTGCAGGCTCAGAAGCTATGTTTGCTGATCTTGGCCATTTCTCATATATGGCCATTCAGGTTGGTTAATTATATTTTCACATTTTCTATTTCCCTACTTCTTTCCTGGAATATTGACAGCACTTATGGCCTGGAAGGTCATTTTTAACCAGGAAAAGGTCTTCTAACAGTTTGTCATGTGCAGACTGCATTCACCTTTCTGGTATATCCTGCGCTTATATTGGCATACATGGGACAAGCTGCTTATTTGTCACACCATCATGATTCTGAACTCCAAATCAGTTTCTATGTCTCAGTTCCAGGTAAGCTCACTTCACATTTATTTTCTAGTCTGAAGGTAGTAAAATTGGAAGGAAGCCACATAAATAGCTAGATGGAAAAACTCCTGGCAATGTGGTGTATAGAACTTATCTATAATGCCTTTGTCAGTTTCCTGGAAGTATGAGCATATTATAGAAAACATTATACAATGTTTTGGTTGCAGAAAGTGTGAGGTGGCCAGTGCTTATCTTAGCAATTCTAGCTTCAGTTGTGGGAAGCCAAGCAATCATCAGCGGAACATTTTCTATCATAAACCAGAGCCAATCTCTAGGTTGCTTCCCAAGAGTCAAGGTTGTTCATACATCTGACAAGATACATGGTCAGGTCTACATTCCTGAAATTAATTGGTTACTGATGATCCTCTGTATAGCTGTGACCATTGGATTTAGGGACACAAAACACATGGGAAATGCTTCAGGTAACTACTACATTTATGCATCACTGACTGAATCATGTATTTTCCTTTTTTACAAAGTTTGAAATTTTCTTTGCACGATCATAGTTTTTTTGCTAGATCCTTGGGGTTTACCCTACTTATTGTTGACTGTTAACATTTACTTTCCCTGGGTGAATTGGAGATTACTTAATTTCAGAGATATTAGGTATCTTGTGTGAATTAGAATGACATTTAAATCAATCTTTATTGGGTGCAGGATTAGCAGTGATGACTGTGATGCTGGTAACGACATGCCTTACTTCGCTGGTAATCGTAGTTTGCTGGCATAAACCCCCCATTGTAGCACTCTGCTTCCTGTTGTTTTTTGGCTCTATTGAACTGCTCTATTTCTCAGCTTCACTGACAAAGTTTTGTGAGGGTGCTTGGTTACCTATCCTTCTAGCCCTCTTCCTCATGATTATAATGTTCCTTTGGCACTACGCAACCATCAGAAAATATGAATATGACCTTCACAACAAGGTATCACTGGATTGGCTTCTAGCCTTAGGTCCTAGCTTGGGAATTGCTAGAGTTCCAGGAATAGGACTAGTGTTCACAGACCTCACTGCTGGCATCCCAGCAAACTTCTCCCGCTTTGTCACCAACCTCCCTGCATATCATCGCATCCTTGTGTTTGTGTGTGTGAAATCAGTGCCTGTCCCTCATGTTCCTGCTGCTGAGAGGTATCTTGTGGGGCGTGTAGGACCTCCTGCTCATCGGTCCTATAGGTGTATAGTCAGATATGGATACCGTGATGTTCATCAAGATGTTGATTCCTTTGAGTCTGAACTAGTAGCAAGGCTTGCAGATTTCATCCAATATGATTGGTACCGGAGTAGGAGGAGTAGCATGAGCATTGAGGATGATGTCTCAAACTCTAATGAATCATCAAGTCACAGACTAACTGTGATTGGAACAACTGGTTTCTCCTTCCAACCAGGATATGAGAGTGGTGGTGAGAGTGTACAGCAAGCTAGTGTATCTGTTGGGTTCCCTACAGTTCAAAGTGTGAGTGATGTTATTGAGATGGAACCAACAGTGAGTGAGAGGAGAGTGAGGTTTGCTATTGACTATGAGCCTGAGGGTGATGCAAGGTCTGAGGTAGGAGTGCAAATGCAGGAAGAACTGGAAGATCTTTATGCTGCTCAAGAAGCTGGGATTGCCTTCATTCTTGGACATTCTCATGTAAGAGCAAAGCAAGGCTCATCTGTCCTAAAGAAATTGGCACTTAACTATGGATACAATTTCTTGAGAAGGAATTGTAGAGGCCCTGATGTAGCACTTAAGGTCCCCCCAGTTTCCCTTTTGGAGGTTGGCATGGTCTACATTGTGTAGAAATATCTAACTTGTAATTACTCTCTTTTTCTTGTCTTTCTTATACAGACACAGGCTTCAATGCCAAAGCAGTGTGCAGTTTCCCAAGGATTTTGTGAATCAGACTTTGGCCCTTAAAATTTAACGTAATCTATATAGAATGCTTTCATTCTTTTCTTTTTCTTTTTCTTTTTTTTCTTTCCGAGAGCAATATATATAGAAGATTAGAATGTATAACAGAAAGTTTGCATGGATATATGCTACCATTCCCTCTTCTTTATGTTTACATTGATATATTTTTAGAAAATAAAGGGTTAGAAGGCACTGTAATACCTGTAAACCTGTAATATATACATACATACACACATATTTAATTTTATGTATATATATATATATATATATATATATATATGTATTTGTCGTGACAGAAAGAATCGCAGGAAAGACAGATGTCAAATAAAAAGACCCATTTTTTGAACTAATTTTCGCAAATAATTTTTTTATTTGACATCTTGTTTATGTATATTAATTATGAAATGTACTTTAAGTTGTTGATTATATTATGTTTTAACCCTTGATGTTTCACTTTGAATTTAAAAATAAAATAAGTATACAAAATCTAAATTATTGAAATTTTAAAGATAAAAGTATGTTTTTAGACACAATATCAAACAAACAAATACAGAAATAAAATAAATCAAAATCATGTTAACCTATATGAGTACAAAATCAATTAAAAAACAAATTCTTATTATTGATGATACAATTTCATGTTTAAAAATAAAACAATAAAAGTGAAATGAAGTAGTATTTCTAGACACAGTTTCAGTGCAGTCCAATAGAAGAACAACTCATAAAATAAAGGCAAGCAAATATCAGTGTTCCATGGTCTATTATCCTACGTGGTCTTTATTAATGAACAGGAACCACACTATTACGTGGCAAAACAAAAGATAAAAGAGGTGGTATAGTTTTTGAGTTCCCTAAGGTGCCACATAGTCCTCTATTAACCACCAGGTTTTATGAGTGGCAAGAGTGTTGTGGACAAATTCACAACCTTCTGTGGCTGCAGTTAAGTGCCACCAAAACTTGAGAAATGCATATATATAATAAGAGTAGGAGCATGGCTCAGAATCAGGGTGGTGCAGAGTAGCAAGAGAGGCTAAAATGGGACTTGGAACTCTGCCATTGACCCCTTCTTATACCAGTTTTTCTCCAAACTCAGGACTCATACATGACACTGCTGATTGCAGCAGAGTGAATAGAAGCATAAAGTTCAGAGTTTCAGCCAAACAAGAGAAGCAAGAACCGAATAAGAAAAGGCAGTCTTTGTTTAGCAGTGTGACTGAGGCTCTTGATTTTTCTCAAGTGAGATCCGAAGAGGATGCTCAGCTTATAGAAGAGGCCAGAGAAGCCACAAGATCCGGAGAAAGGATGAGCAGGGAACAGGTATATTCTACTCTTCCAACTCTTCCAAGTCTTACTCTTTTTATTATCCCTCTAACTACCATCTTTTCTTCTGTTTGATTCAGTATGGAGCTCTAAGAAGGAAAATTGGTGGTACATACAAGGATTTTTTCAAGTCTTATGTTGAAGGTACAATACTTTTTCTATCTTTCAAATGAATCACACAATGATTTGCCCCTTCATTGGTCTCTCTTTAAACATTCCTCAATCTTCATTTTCTTCTATATGCTAATGACATTCTATACTAAATGTTTTTTTTTTTCTCTGCCAATGATAACTTTCATGCCCTTTTTACCATATTTTATGTCCCAATAAGTGTTTATCAGACTCTAATGCATTGGGTACTCAATTCTATCACCAAGTTGCAGTTTTGCATTTTCTAATGGATGCTCCAAAAACTCATATTTTGCTTCTGGTTAGTTGAATCTGTGTCTTAATTAGGAAGGTTCTCAAAAAATCCTTTTGAATTTAACAGTGGATGGAGAATATGTTGAAGAGGGGTGGGTTGACAAAACATGCAAGGTGTGCAAAAAGGACACCAGAGGTGAGGAAAGGCAAGTGGACAACTTTGGAAGATATGCTCATGTTGCATGTTTAGAGAAGTCCAAATCTGGGAACTTCTTTACTAAATTGTTCTCTTGGTAAAGAACACATTTTCTCATATAGTATTATAAAGTTTCTATAATTCATCCAATGATCACATATAGATCTTCAGCTTTTGTAGCAAAACAAAGATGGGTATTCTCCAATTCAAAATCTTTTGACAATTAGAGTGTTTTATTTTTTTTTCTTATATGTTATTTTTGTTAAATGTGAAACTCATACTTAAACTCCTAAATTGACATAACTAATTATATTAATATTTTTTAATACTTTAACCATAGATATCAATGAATTACCCAAAAACAAATAATGTTAGTTATTATTGTATTGCATATTATATTAATGGTCTAGTAAGAAGAATTTGGTGGATGAAATAATAATAGTAAAAGAATTATGTTCTAACTATTAATTTTAATTTAATTGTAAGTAATCAATCTAATAGAATTAATTTCAACGAATTATTACATCTACAAAAGGATTAATAAAAAATATGGTGCGTAAAACATCATTCATATTTGAATAAAGTGAAGTACCATGTGCAATAGTAAGTGTTTAAAAGTAGTTGAACCATAAGTAAATAAAGGTATTCTTTAAAAAAGTAACCATTTGGTTAAAGTTATAAAGAAAAGACCTAGAATTTCAAATGCCTAATATATAGTCTAAATGCACGCTAAGAGTTGGATGCTATTAATGAAGGTTTGTTAACTATCTCAGTTTGTATAGTTTAAGGAATATGTAACACGTAAATATTTCCTATTAATACAAATGTAGGTTGTCATCCTTGAAGTACTATTTTAAATAAGTTGTTAGCAGAGTAATTTTCGTAAAGATCGAACATGATTATCTTAAACAAAAGTATACGCCAAAAAACTATTATGACACTTGAAATGTGTAAAACATTAGTAGTTTTGGAGACAAAGAAATTAAACCATCACTAGTTCTATATCTGAAGTAATACTACATACGAAAACTTTGATTCAGCTCTCTTATTTTATATTCTACCTACCTAATCCATATCAGGCTATGCAACTAAACTTATTTAGTAAATTAAGACTTTTTAAAAAAAAAATGTATAATTAAAAAACTCCACTGTAAGTTATTTTAGTGAAACTGAATTTTCCAATCAGAATATACATGTTCACACGATCGACTAATCAGAACCACTTTATAAAGGATGGGGTCTAGTCTCAAAATCGTTTAAATGTAAAAAAGAAAAAATCGTAAGCTAAAAACTTAGGCATGGAACTAAAAGTTACTATTCTAGAATACGTAAAATTATTGTTGTGGAATACGCGTTTTGAAATAAGTTCTGAATATTGTTTTCAGGAATTATTGTTCCGGAAATTTTTCATATTTCTCATTCTAAAGTACTTATATCACATTTTCGGAATTCCCTTTCTGAAATTTACAAAAAGAACTCTTCCAGATAAAACAACAATGCGGAATTAGTTTTTTTTCTTATTACATTTAAAAATGTGTTTTTCAGAGTTAAAAACCACAACTTTTGGATACAACAATCTAGAAGTCAATTCTTGTTGCCAAAAACATTTCAGAGAATGAGTATTCTCCTATTTCTGGACTCCAAAATTTGATAACCCATTTTGCACCATTAAAACGAAACCAAGAGTGATTCTTTCTACACCGCCATATTGACTTCATGTATTTTCATAATTTTAACATATTTCTATTTTAACTTTGAAAAAAGATAAAAATAACATTTACTATGGTAAATGAGATTTTTTTTTTCACTTTGCGGGTTACACAAACCACAATACAATTAAAAAATAAATACATTCGGATTGTACAACCCGCAATTTCATGTTCTGCACCTTTCACATTGCGGGTTGTACAACCCGCAATATAAAACTTTTTCTAAATACATTGCGGGTTGTACAAACCCGCAATGTATTTAAAAAAAATTTTGTATTGCGGTTTGTACAACCCGCAATATATTTAAAAAAAGTTTTATATTGCGAGTTGTACAATCCGCAATGTATTTATTTTTTAATTGTATTGCAGTTTGTGCAACCCGCAAAGTAGAAAAATAAATAAATGACAGTTATCATGAATAAAGACTATTTTTGTCTTTTCTCAAGGCTAAAATGGGAATATGTTAAAATTATGGAGGTGCAGGAAGTCACCATGGATGTGCAGGAAGAATCAGTCCGAAACCAAACAAAATGAACCAACCCCATTATACCTTGTTGACGTACCCTGAACTAAGCCAATTGCTTCCTGCACTCCATATTTTTTCGAAATACCACCATTATCCTTGATAAATTATTGAAAGAAAGGAGGAGTTGTGATAATTGGACTGTTCCGAGTTGTGTGGTGGACGGTCCGTGGTGGTGCGGTGCAGAGGACTGCTTCTTCCTGCACCTCCATATCATCTTCCTGCACCTCCATAATTTTCAAAATTCCAATAATAGACATGAGGAAATTACAAATTTAACCCTGCTGCTATAAAAGAAGGTTTTCCATGGAA